>Ga0136643_10002886_pt1 | contig 22734 bp, 11 predicted proteins | sample TergutLab28metaG_FD_96883 | JGI IMG/M metagenome (GOLD analysis project Ga0136643, IMG submission 96883) | Labiotermes labralis P1 segment gut microbial communities from Petit-Saut dam, French Guiana - Lab288 P1 (version 3) (version 3) | ecosystem: Host-associated > Arthropoda: Insects >... | reverse complement strand
AGCATCGATTATGAGCAGGTCCTGTTTTGCATCGTTCCCGGTATGTGTATATAAATTTTCAAGTCATTATCTCAATAACATAATTTTTTATAGACAATAGTTTGGGGCCTCTAGCGAGAGACTTACCCTGTATTAACAGGGTGTTGTGGCAGCATATCGTGTTGTGTAACAGTACGTTGTTGAGAGTGCGCCTGACTATGGTGTGCGTCGTGTGTCACGTGGTCTGTCACTACGTAACACACGACGTATAAACTAACGTTACTCTTCTTTTTTTTTTTTGGTAACTTAAAGAAATGTAGGCCTTCATAGCCTGTGCTAGGGTCAACTTTGCCTTTACCATCTTGTACATTCCGACGCTATGTAGAGGAATAAATTTTCTGTAATATGACACCCAATTCTCCCCTCACTACGACATTTTTCCCACAATCAGTCATTGTCTCTAAACTGGACGGTTGCAGCCTCTGAAATCTCTGATGACACGAGCTTCCCTCGTATTCACGGAATGCAGGGGATATAGGTCACTGGAGCGTGGTGCTCGCTACCCACCTCCATCTCATGCCAAGATCTGAGAATACTTGGAACTTTGCTCCACTGCCCCCACCCAACCCACGTCTATCGCATGATGCTTGTAACATAAAAGTGTCACTTTCTTAACTTGTCGACTTTGGTTGTCAACACAGCTGTGTGTTATTCCCTTCGATGTTGTTGGCCTTGCTTTTCTGTGCGAAAGAATGTTGAGATACATCTGGTTTACAAACTAATCTATTATTATTATTTATTTAAACTATGTATTTATTGAGCTAGAATGTAGGTCTTGCTGCTACATGATCCTCGGTACCCACAGTAGTTCATTTACAAGTCAATAATCAGCGATTCTAAGAATTAATTTCATCGTAGGTTAATAACTTGGTCAGATAGAGTTGATCGTAAGAGTTCTTTTGGAGATTGTGGGTCGCTAAGAGACTTGAGGTTCTCACACCAGTGTTTATGAAAATGGGTCTTCTGGGATGTTACGCCTTGTTGACTGGTGAATGGTCGCCGACGTTTCCAAAGAAACTGGTGTATTCGAAACGTCTGTAACTATTTACTAGTCGACACAGCATAAAATGAAAAAAAAAAAAGACTTAAATCTGCATTGGAGATCTTTCGATACAAATGAATGGTATAAGAACGTTACTTGAAGTACCTCAATTTAACAATAATTTGCACAAAAGACCCAGTCAGACCTCGACATAGAAGCAGCAGTTATTCCCGAAATGTTCGTACCGACTGAAATACGAGACGTCACAATTCAACAATCACAGTCTTAATACAGACGGCCAGTTCTATGTTTAGCACGAGTTCAGCAAGTGTCAGCAAGACACCGAAATGTGAAATAAAAGTAAAGGAAGGTGCACCCTGGTACAGGCACTGAGGCTCTGTACAGGCCGTACGGCCCATAGGAGGAGTAGAGGTATAGCTCTACTCTTTCTTGACCATGGCACCAGAAGGGGATGAGGGGTCAGCGTCACGCTACGGCCGCTCTTTACCCCGGGAAAGACCCGATACCCATTGTACAGGAGGCTGGGTGGGTCCCAGGGCCGGTCTGGACATGTGAGGAAAATCTCGCCTCCACCGGGATTCGATCCCCGGACCGTTCAGCCCGTAGCCAGTCCCTATACCGACTACGCTAACCGGCCCACATACTGTGAACTGCCGTAGTCATATTAACGGAACTGAATAACGTAGGAAATTTTGTACTCGACATTTCATGTCAATAAGCTTATCGGAGGAATTTCATATGTCCATCTGTCTTGATCAGACAGTAATTGATTGGCTGTTATGAACCATGGTATGAACAGCATGTCTTTTGATGTTTGTGTGACAATGCATTATTGATACAATAATATCAACAACCAGCTAGATGCAACAATGACAATTTATTAATAACTTCAATCAGTTCAACATGTTTCGGGCGATAATTTCGCCCATCCTCAGGAGCACTAGACTGTTGTTTTGTAGCTTGTGGTATAAAACAACAGTCTAGTGCTCCTGAGGATGGGCGAAATTATCGCCCGAAACATGTTGAGCTGATTGAAGTTATTAATAAATTGTCATTGTTGCATCTAGCTGGTTGTTGATATTATAACATGTCTTTTGCCTTCACACTATCCGTGTACTTTAAATTCCCGCAGTGGACCCGAAGTATTATGTGATAATTGTCCGAGAACACGAAACTCTTAGTAAAGTAGTTATAAAACAAACAAAAAAAAACAAGGTAACAGCGCACCGTTTTTAACGTGGGGATCAATGTTAGAATTTTAAGTCTCTTTTCCGAAACGTCCAAACCAGTTCTTGGGGCCAATAAGTGTGTACTGCGGATCATTTCAGTTCGGTAAAGTGGCCGGGGCGTGAAGCTGACTCGTCACCCCAATCTAGTGACAACGATACCACCTCTCCTCCTGTATTGTCTACATGGACTCCATATAGCGTCGAATGTTATGTTCATTAGTGACGTAAATGTGGAAAGAAGCAGGTGAAACCTAATTTAAGGTACAACGCCTAATTCTTATGGAGGGACTGAGGAAAACGCGAGCTGCAGACACAATTGATCTTCGGATTGAAATTTGAACTCGGGACCTGCCGAATACAAAACATTTGGGACAGCGACCTTAAATTTAACCCTTTAAACGCCAAGTTAAATCCCATCTGCTATCTGGTGTCATTACTAGGGGCTCACCTTATTTTCCATATTAGCAGGATAAGGGTTAAACAAGTCTGACTCCATAGACTGAGTTCCTGGGTAGTCAACAGTCGCTAAGCGGTCTAGATATTCTCAGCCTATAAATGAACCGGAAAGTTAATTTCAGTCTTCCGCCGCGGTGTAGCTGAATTCTTCGCTCTTTTTGGTTGTTACGCGGCGTTTGTTGGAAGTTTACCGATGTTTCGGGACAGCCTGTCTGTCTCGTCTTCACGGCTATCCCGAGACGTCGGTGACCAACTACAAACTAACGCCACCAAACAAACCACAAGAGCGAAGACAACGCGAAATTTCATTCATAATACCCTGTCACTGCTCGAGTTTTTAAGTCATATAAGTCTAAATTCAATCAACACCCCCAACTTCACTTATTTTAAGATCAATATTATCGTCATCATCATCATCATCATCACTTAATGTTTTCCAAGTGGTCCCTTCCTGTCAAGTTGTCCTATTAAAATTTTATATTCAGTTCGATATTTCTCGTGGTACAGGCACAAGCACATCTACTGATAGACTGTTAAGGCTAATATTAAAATTGGAAAGTTGTAACACAGATCTAAGAAAACCACGCCATTGCTGTGTCTTTTCTTTAGTTGTTTCACTAGCGATGAAGAATAGCTACGTAGCTGTCGTTCCTGAAAGAACACGTGAACTTTGAAGCGATAGGACATTGAGGGTGGAAGGCAGTAAACAAAGAGAAACTCAATTAAGAAGAGTATCATGGCCGTTGTTCAACACACATGCGATAACTTATAGCGAAGATGCCGAGAGATGAAATGTGCATTATGGATCAAAGAGCCTGCAACTAACTAGTGATACGAAAAAAAAAAACTAAAACTAGGTTCTTCTTAGATGAAGTCACGATTTGTGAACTCATACTTAAGGAATTTGAAAGTAGATCAGCATTACTGTTCCTGCCGTCCTTATTTGCAGCAAACATATCTGATCCAGTACAGCTTTTTGTTACTAATCCTAGTACGTGAGAGCAATCACGTTAGTTTACATTGCCACACTGAAACTCACGTCTTTCCAGTTTAACTCGCCGATACAGGAAGTATTAGGAATAAGTCCGAATTATTCGTTACAGTCCACAAAACTAAATTATTCGAAAAGAGTTTTACCCACAACGGTGTGCTCATTTTCAACAAACTATCCAGCAAAATTAAAAACATTAAGCCTATAACGAGATTCAAGAAAATCTTATTCAATTTCTTAATCGAAAAGAGTTTCTACTCATTGGAAGAATTTACAGTGAATTCTCAAATAGTGACTTGTGAATGAGTAAGGACAAATTAAGGCCCGCTGCATCTTGATTGTGATTTGTGTTTCGTTGTCGTGCTTTATGTGCTGAATAATGAGAATCTATGCTTGATTCATCCTGGTTATTATTTATTGTGTGGGACTTATGTTGGTTGTGTCAAATTTGGTGAATCGGGGCATTTGCTGCGCATCGCTTGTATTTTGTTATTCTGTACTTGCTTATATTTCTGGAACTGTTAACTTCATTACTCGCTTACTTTGTAATCCCATTTTCTGTTGGACGTGTCCATCATCATTTCTGTACTGACCATCAGGACGAAATACTATTACTATACTATACTGCACTATTCCATACATATTATTACTATACTATATTATATTATACTAATCCTGTACTATACTGTAGTATATTATACTATACTGTACTATACGATACTATATTCTCCTACACTATGCTATACTATACTATACTATACTATAATGTACTATTCTACACTACACTATACTACACCATACTACACAACACTATATTATACTATGCAATACTATACAATCCAATACTATACTATACTATACTACACTATATTATACTATGCAATACTATACAATCCAATACTGTACTGTACAATACTATACTATACTATACTATACTATACTATACTATACTACACTTTACTATACTATGCTATACTACACTATATTTTACTATGCAATACTATACAATACAATACTATACTGTACTATACTATACTATACAATCCAATACTACAAAATACAATACTATACTATACTATAATTTACTAAACTATACTATACCATATTATACCATTCTATTCTATACTATACTATACCATACTATACCATATTATATTATATTATATTATATTATATTACTACTATACTTCACTATACTATACTATATTATATTATATTATACTATACTATATTATACTATTACCATATATTTCTATACTATACTATACTATACTATATTATTCCCTTCACTTTCTGCGAGTCTAAGGTCGTCATAATTCTATATTTTTAATTTAATAGATTAGTCGTAAAGGTAACATGTTTACTCTAAAAAATGACACCTGCCCTTCTCCAAATGACTGTTTTATTCATTGAAATTATTAATTATATCAGGCGTTAGTTTTAGATCCTATCCGATTTATAATTACCATAAGTATAATGATATTTAATGAACCGTGAAATTTTAAAAAAATCAGTTTTTTGAATGTATCCGAATCACAAGAGGCAGCAACAAGATTTTAATTTGTCTCTTTGTAGAATTATAGTTAGGCCTTTTGATAAATAAGTTTGTGCTTGTTGCACAATCCAGCAATATCTTCGTTTATATACATATCCTGTTTTAAATTTATGTCTCTCCTTGCTGTTTGTTTGCAATATAGATACAGATTCACCTCCATAAATTTAAATGCAATATACGCAGAGCCTCCAATCAATGTCTGTTCTGTAGGCGGTTTTTATATTCTTGGTTCTAAGTTCAAAGAAACTCGATATTCAATAATTAGATTACACTTAATATTTTTAAAATAAATGCTTTAGCTTAGACAAATGGAGCACACATGGAACGTCACCTTTCTAATTTATAGTAAGAATAACAAGAAAGACAATATACTTTATGCAACCCTTTGTGTTGGAGTATTAATAAAAGCAGATTAACAACCGTCAAAACAAAACTTTTAAAAAATAGTAAGTTAAGCAGCTACATGTTTCGACCCTCTAGGTGTTATCTTCGTGTCATGTGCGGGAGATCTGGCTTCGTAACATAACACTGAGGCGCGTCCATGCAAACATTGTTGCAGTGGAATAGTAATAAGTATTACATATTCTGAGAGTGTCTTTGAAGCCTTAGGTATCCAGCATGCAATGCGCCTGCGCCATATCTTTGTCTGTGGCCTGCCCGACTGTGCGACGTTTCTCCGCATTATCTCATAAACTGCACGATTTTCGAAAAACGTTATTGAACGTAAAATGTGTGATTTGATTTTCTCTACAACTTTTGTTTGAAACATTTCCTATCCTAAGAAGTACTGAGCGAGATATAATCAAAAATGCATTCTGATCTTCATGTAAAATACCCGTTATTCTTGTCATTTTGATGAAACTCGAATTTTCTCGACAGATTTTCGAAAACTCAAATTTCAAAGTTTATGAAAATCCGTCAGTGGGAGCCGCGTTGTTTCGTGCAGACAGACAGACAGACAGACAGACAGACGGGACAAAGCTAGTAGTCGCTTTTCGCTGTTTTGCTAAAACACCTAAATTTTAAATTGTTATGTGAAGGCAGTTTTTTATTCCAGTAAGAATATTTTCTGTAATTTTACTCCATGTAGCCTAGTATACGAGTTTTGCAACAACCGCTTTGCTCTACGCAATTATTTATAAATCGGCGTTTCACAGATTTTTTTCCCTTTTGGCTTCCTGTTGACATAAAACAAATAGTAAAATAAAAATATTCCTCAACTCTTATGGCGTATTCGCCCCTGTACAGTTGTAGTAACGGTGTCGTAATGGATCCGGAATTCGTATTTCGTCCGATTGTGACACTCTTACTAGGATGTGTGGAAAATAGATACTGAGTAACAGGATTTCGTTTTTGTCACCCGTAATTCAACTGATACAGATTCTAATGTTATTTTCCTAACTTGCATATTGATAAAAAGCGTAATAAGAATTAGACATGCGCAGAACAGGGATGCTAATGCTCGAGCATCTAAACGTGTTGTTCATTGTAAGAAGTGGGTTATAAAATTGTCGGATCTGAACGACGAAATAACTGGTTCAACAAAATTTCCGAAATTTTACCAATATAAAATTCCATGAAGATGTTTTCAGCGTTTCTTGATTGATACACGTAAGAAAAGGGAACGCAGGAATTTTGATAAGACTTCCATAGACCTCTGGGACAAGCGAACACGCTTAAATTTCACGGGTGATGTACAAAAGAGTGAAGTAGCTCTGTAAACAGCAATGCATAAACAAATTTGGTGTATTAACCTTTCTATTTTGCTAAATAAAAACTGTTGTTCGGTTATTCACCAAGGGGTTGATAGTCATTACTGTAGAGGACAGATGAAATTAAGCCTTATTTCAAGTTCATTGGCCGCAGGCCTCTGAATGTATAATAATCTAGTGCTAAATAAAATAATTACAGAAATGATTCCTTAAAAATTTGTTGGTCAAGTGATGGACAAGACTTGAATAAATTCCACCAGTTTCCTCTTTGTTGTACCTGTTGTAATGTTGGATTCGTAGCGAAGGCTGGGTACTTGGGCCACATAAAGTAGATTACATGAAATCCGAGGTAGCAAAACTAGGTAAAATCACCAGTTCTAAGAGATGTGGAATTGGACGTTTGCATTGTTTCCTGTAAGTCTGATGGGCTAAGACAAGAACAGAGAAGTCAACGACTATCTCCTACTTATCGGCTAATGGTTTCTGACAATCCATCTGATTACAGTCTTACTAAAGCGCGCTCTCCTGTTAGGAGATAATTTTGAATTTTAATTACACATTCTATGAATTTGCCTCCTTTCTGCCTAAAAAATTCATTTATATTTACAAAGAAAGGTACAAGCAACAAGAAATATTATATTTCCTAATTTCAATTTAACTTTCTTGGATATTTGATAAATTCTATCAGTTAGAAACAGCAGGCAATGCATTAAATATCTGGAGACCTGGTATTAGCGATTTACTAAGTCTTCTCCTGCAAGTCTTAATTCCGTAATTGCTTTTCGCATTTCCTTCTCCCTAAAACCATCTTCTAATTAATCCCTACGCTCCTTGGTACTACTATAATGGGTCTGCTGTAGTCAGTCACTTACCCGGTCTGAAGATTACATTACACGGACGGAGTCTCCCCTCTGCTGTCCCCCCCCCACCCCCCGCTGTGCTTTCTGGAGTTGGACTTGGCCAGAATTCGTAATAATCTACTGGTACTACAGACGTGGACAACACAAGCAGTAACGCCCATTCTCCTTTCTTCCTTTTGAAAAGCAAATGTATTCTGAGTCGATTTTCATGTTTCTGAAAGAAGTTATAGCAGATATTTTTACCGACTTTAAAACACGACCCGCATTTTCAATGATAATAACGTATCGAGGCGCAATTAACTTACTGTGCTGCTGTCATCTTGTATACCGACTTCCAGTAACTCTACGGACCAGGTATTCAAGTGAAACTCATTTGATATGCTTTGAAGTATATTGCTTCGATCGCTGCTGTGCTGCGTGTATGGCCAATATTCTTACCTGATTTGCGTTGCTGTTAGCTTGGTCAGGCCTTCTCTTTGTTGGGATAAACAATGCGCACTAAAATAATTGTGTCAAAATCTCTTGGAAATGTAGCCTGAGGCAGGCGTATTCAGGAAAGTAATTAACGTTAAGAAAATTAGCGCTAAAGATGCGGTGGAATCGCCTCAGCTGGAGGGCTTTGTACGGACAGATGGCAGGATTTATGACACTATCATTTGAAGTTTTTATTTTTGTGGTCCAATAATTTGGGAATGTAACAACGGTATGTAAGCTTGAACTTGAACAGTACAAAGCGCATTATTAACAGACTTCAATCTAGCCACGCACTGTCTTGAAGGAAAACTACGTATGCTGTGGGTGAGGATTGTTTGTACTCTGACCGAGGTTCTAACCGGACATTTCCCGAACACAACTCAAGCGTAAGCACGTGAGTGAACTTGTTCGGTGAAGAATTTGTTGCCTGTGTTGTGATATATGTTGTTGTTCTTCATGAGCCTTATTTGTTTAGGTTGCTAGTTACATACATACATGCATGCGTACATGCATACATACATACATGCGTGCATGCATACATGCACACATATATACACACACGCATACATGCATAAATACATGCATGCATGCATGCATACATACATACATGCATGCATACATACATACATACATACATACATACATGCGTGCATGCATACATGCACACATGCATACACACACATACATGCATAAATGCATACATACGTACATACATACATAAGTACATACGTACGTACGTTCATACAAACATACATACATACATTCATACATACATACGTACATACATACGTACGTACATACATACGTACGTACATACATACATACGGACGTACATACATACATACGTGCATACATACATACATACATACATACATACACACACACCTACATACATACCTACCTACATACATACATACATACATACATACGCACACAACTACATACATACCTACCTACCTACATATATACATACATACACACACACCTACATACATACCTACCTACCTACATACATACATACATACATACATACACACACAACTACATACATACCTACCTACCTACCTACATATATACATACATACACACACACCTACATACATACTTACATACATACATAATTACATACGTACATACTTACTTACGTACGTACATACATACATACGGACGTACATACGTAAATACATTCATACATACATACATACAGACATACATGTGTCGCTAATTGCTTGTTACTTTTGTGGCCGAACGTAGAATATCTCAACCAGTGTAAATATGTGCAGGCTTATAGATAGCGGAATGTAACAGCCGGTTGTTTGGGCAGTGAACATTCGAATAACAGTGTTGATATATTAATATATTGACATATCAATAGGTGTGTTCATTGTGAGCTTTGTGCCGTAATATCTAAAAATTTCGGCTTTGAAGCTATTGCCTCAACAATTACCGAGAGAAAAGTTAAGAAAATAATATAAATCGTCTACTTCAAAAAAAATTCAAATCGTCTACTTCAAAAAAATTCAAAATTCTCCCAGAAAGCCATCACTTCACATCTGGAAAAGAGAGAATTTAAATGGAAGGCGAACATTATAAATTCGCAATGAAGAATCTTTATAATTACAAGTAGCTTCTTTGGTTTTTACATAATATATTCATTTTATTATTTTAGGTCTCATAGGGAGTCTCACAAAAATTAAAACATCTGGAATTGAAAATTGTTTAACCTTCTTAAATATGCAAGTAATAAGACTTCAGGAACATGCATAAAATTTTGAATACAATTAACAATTTTAAATGAATCATTTAAATATGAGATTTCACACTACAGACTTACGCAATAATGTCCAATTTCACTTCTTTTTATATTGTTATATAAAGCCAGATTATGGCACTCTTGAGTCGAAACATGTGTCTTATTTGAACAGGATATTGTCATACCATAAGTTAATATTAATATAAATTAATTGTTTTAAACAACCAACATGACATCCTTCATTACAGTGTCTTGCAGGTCTGTTTTACATCAATTGTTTTCGTTTGTGGTTTGTCCCGTCCTGTTCATCGTATTAACTCCTAGGCTCTGTGTTCATCTCTTCCAGTGTTAGTCGTATATCACTTCAGACTCATGTAAAGTCTAACATCTCTTGTCGTGTGACATTGCGCCTGAGTGGCGTTTTCAGTGTAGTAACTAGACTATGGGCCGGGAAACCTTGCAGCCATGGGTCCTTTCCCGGCAGACGCGCAGCAGCTTTATCTTCTCCCGAACACCATACCGACTGGGCGTCGCAATGGGTGTCCTGTTTGGTGGGAAAGGGGCACTTATTTCCCGAGGTTAATGAAGCCTGGCGTGAAGCTGACCTCTCAACTTCGTCTCGTGTCGTAGTTAATAATGAGTGACTCTCTATATCCACTCTCCTTCTTATGCCCTTATGACCAGCACTGGGACTTCAGCTTTTACCGTCATATAACAAAACTGTCGTAAAGCGGCCAAACACTAAAAATCATTCCAGAGAGTCATTTTTAGACGCGTTCGCAAAATTGCGAAAAGCGACTGTTAGCTTCGTCATGTCTGTCTGTCCGTTCTGTCGTCCACATGGAACAGTTTGGCTCCCACTGGACGGATTTTCGTGAAATTTGGTAAGAAAAGTTTAGAAAATCTGTCGATAAAGTTCAAGGTTCATTAAAACCTGACGAGAATAACGGGAATTTTACATGAAGACCAATATACTTGTTTGATCATATCTCGCTCAGTTCTTCTTAGAATGAGAAAAGTTTCAAACAAAAGTTGTAGAGAAAATCAAAATACACGATTCATATACAGTACATTTTTTTTTCGAAAATCGTCCCGTTTATGAGATAATGTGGGAAAGTAATGTAGATCCGGACAGGCTACTGATGAAAATATGGCGCATGCGCCTTGCATGCTTCATACTTAAGTCTACAAACACACACTCAGAATATGTAATACTTGTTGCTTTTCCACGGTAACAGTGGTTGCACGAACGCGCCTCAATGTTGCGTGTATACGTACATTTCGTGTCGTTTTTTAATATTGGGAACATGGCCTAGAATAGGTCAATATAAAATATAACCTTTTTGAAAAATTTTCGATTAAGTTTCCACTTTGCTACCACGGCTGTCACAGGTAGCACTCCAGGACATTTAATTTACTCTGTGATCTTGCCACGATATACGGTGGTTTTGGTCGTTACAGAGATGTTTGCGCGTCTTGTATGACGGGTGGTGTTTGAGGAAAGGATAAATTTCGAATATAGGTGCGTGCGAAATATGGTCACGACAAATTAGTGCAAAAATCAAATTTAGTATCTACCCTGAACATCGGACGTATCGAAATTCAATTTTCAGTTTCGACGATGAATTTAAGAGAGAGACGGAAAGACACTTGGTCCCCAATAGAAATTCATTGCTTGCGCTTCGGGTTGGAAGCTGTGAATTTTGTGCTAGTCAGATGTACTTCGTTTTAAATTCTAATTAATATAGTTACATGAGTATTTCCGCCTGTGAAGGTGGTTCGGATTAATTAATTTATCACATGACTCCTCCTCATTAGTGGTATTAACACACATCACGTTTCTAGACCGGCACAGAACATCTCAGACATTGTGCCGGAAAACATTTGCAAAAACAATGGGAACAACTTCTGATGAATGTAGCACATCATGGCACCAAGGAGCGCAGAGTAACTCAGCAACGTGTATTGTAAACTAGAACAATGTTTTATCTTCTCATCGCACTGGCGCTTTCAAACCATTCCGCGTTCTGTATGGCTTATAAACACGTCCTTCCAGTAATCTCGTCGTTTCATTTTGTTACGTATTTTGAAACATCAAGTTAATTTTATTACAGTGCACCTACCTACATTTTGACACGCCTTCTCGTGATATTGTGTTGAGACACAGCCTGGACTGGTTATTTTTAGATTTTGCCTGGTTTTCCGTAGTCCTTGTAATTCGACGTCGAGATAACGACATTAAAACTTCTTCCTCCAGCTTCTTTTTTATCGTTCACCATTCTTCTCCTTCATTTGTGGTGCAATAGCCCATCTCGGGCCTAAGCCGTGCCGTTTTTGAGATTGTGGATCACATGTAATTAGAAACACACTTTCATATTTGATAGGACTCCTCTGATCGAGTGATCAGATTGTCGCAAGGGCAGCTACCTACACAACAAATACAAGATACGACACATACATGCACTCAGTGGGATTCGAACCCGCAATCCCAGAAATCGAACGGTCGCGGACCTACTCCTTAGACCGCACTGCCAACGTTGTTGGCTTCTTTCACCATTAAAAAAAGGTAAAGTGCAAACTTGTACAGGTACTGAGGCTCTGTACAGGCCGTACGGTCCTTAGGGGGAGTAGAGGTACCTCTACTCTTTCTTGACCACGGCACTAGAAGGGCGTGATTGGTCAGCGTCATACCCCGGTCGCTTTTTACCCCCTGGGAAAGACCCGGTACCCATTGTAGAGGAGGCTGGGTGGGCCCCAGGGCCGGTCTGAACAGGTGCGGAAAATCTCGCATCCACCGGGATTCGATCCCCAAACCGTCCAGCCCGTTGCCAGTCGCTATACCGACTACGCTACCCAGTCCGCTCTTTCGCCATTACTCTACCATATTTCATTTTGGCGATACGTAACTGATGTAGCCACATCAGTCAAAACTGCAAAGACACGCGTAAGGCACCCGAAGTCACAGTTGCCTGTTTCTGTCTCAGTGACGGATTTTATTTTATTATTCATTATAATTGCCTGAAGGAGCCACAACACTAACACACAATACGCGGAATAAAAGTAAAGTTGAATCGTGTCGTGTAGTGCCGTCGTGTATACCCATGAAGATGTATCGGGGAGTGGTGGTATAGCTCTTCTCATTCTTAACGTCGGCACAAGAAGGAATAGCCGTCAGCTTTACGTCCCGGCCACTTAAACCCCCGGGGAGAAAACCCTCGTTACCCATTGAATAGGAAGCTGGTTGGATCCCAGAGTACGTCTGGAAGATCTGGAAAAGTGGTAAATTGCTCGCCCCTTCCGAGAATCAAACTACGGTTCCTCGGCAGCCTCTTCCGCAACCTAGACACAATACCGTCCTGACTGTTCCACCTCCTGCATGGAATATGATGTCCCCCCCCCCCCAAGAAACCACCCCATAATTGGCAGGCGCCGTAGGTGAATTGAAATGCCAACAGACTTCTTATTAATAGATTTTCAGCTATCAATTAAGACGAGAATCTTATCTCTAGCAGTCTAAAGCAAGGCTAAATAATGTTGGACTCTGCAGAATTTTTCCCATCCGGTTAGACGAACGCAAATGAAACCGGAGAAATGGTTTCGATTCCAAGACCCTTCATGTAGATATGAAGGAACTGGCACGTATGTTGCGTTGCTGTCGGAGTGTTTTAGTATTCCCTTGACTACTTTGATGTTCAGGTGACCGTGTATCTTGATAAATTCTTATAATAAAACCAACTAGATGCATTAATTTCTCAAATTTATTTTTGGAATAAAACTCTACATGTTTCGGACGGTCCCTCTGTCCATCATCAGGAGTTCTTCACTGTACACACAGCAATGGTATATGTCATACAGGTTTGCTCGCAAGCTGTCAGCAAACGTCTATGACATATATCATTGCTGTGTGTAAAGTGAAAAACTCCTGATGATGTACAGAGGAACTGTCCGAAACATGTAGATTTTTATTCCAAAAATAAATTTGAGAAATTAGTGCATCTAGTTGGTTTTATTATAAGAAAAATCCCATGACTGCCTTTACTTCACACATGTTCCATATTTTTCTTGTACTCTCCCCGGACTATGCGATAGGCCCTAACTGCTTGTATCTGTGCCACCACTTCATTTCCTATGACCAGGTACGTGTTGGGACTCAGTGAACAACTTGATTACACAAACATCGAAGTTGCATCAGTCACGCCCATTCATGTACCAGGTTTAGAAATAACAGTTATAATCACACATTCTAGGGTACGTTATTAAAGGAACTTATAATTTCTTGCTAGTCATAGTTTGTAATCGTACGCATCATGAGATTCTCAAAATGTTTTCCCGTTACAGGCACTGACCCATTCACTCTGTATTTTGGGGTAAAATTCTACGCAGCTGACCCCTGCAAGCTACTGGAGGAGATTACCAGGTAAGTGATGACATATTTTTGAGTGTGCACGGAGGGTCTGTACCTGTTGCTCGCTGTGTTTTCCACGTTCTTGGAATTTGGTTAGTTAATTGCAGGTACTGCGCGTCTTGTGGTTTAGGCCTACTACATGAAGCCAGAAAATAAAACCTTATGTGAAGCCACTGCCATGTTTCCTTCCGTCTGTATGTGACCTCATAACTGCGACTGAAACTTTTGCCTTAGTTACGTGAAATTCGGTAAACTAGGTTTTTAGAAAAGCTATTGAAGAAGTCCGAGCTTTATGAAAATCGGCGCATGCGCATGTCGGTCGTCCTTTTCTGGGGGGTTGACGAATTTGTCTGTGTTTCTACATTTCTTTGCCAATTTGCAAAAAAAAAAAAAAAAAAGTGGGTCGACAAGAATTCCACTTAAGACAGTTGGGTCTTTTCGATTTTCATGAAAAGCGGTGCAGAGAAAACCCTACTTCGCTTTTCAGCATAAATTACATTTTGCCTGAATTTTTTACTTCCTTCGTCCGACTTGGATACATACCGGTTCAGGAGATGTCTACAAAAATGTTTACACAACTTTGTTTCGTGAAAATCAGCACAGTGAAAGTCGTGCTTTATTTAGAAGTATACATTGAATTTCTGTCTCTACTTTCCACATGTATTGTCCACGCTGCGTCAAATTCGATGTCAGAGATCTGCACAAAATACCGTTGATCATTTGTAAATGCCGCAAAAATCGGCGTCGGGAAGGCCGTGCCTTTATCACGGGCGTAAATGAAATTACATCTAGGTGTGTACCGTGAGACCGTCTGACATTAAGAAAATAAAGCATGCCTCGGTGATGTCTTTACACTACATCACTAAGTAAAATAGGCTATTTTAAATGTTTTCATTATGTGTTGATTACAACTTAAGTAAAAAAATATATATTCCAGAGAGTGTTGAGTATACAAGCAGTCGTACAGTCCTCTAAAACCATGTCTTTTGAACGCTGTGAATTATGTGAATTTCAAAAGAATTAGTTTCACATTTTTACGCGCGTAAATTAAAGATCCGCTTTTTACGGGTAGAGAATAATCCTTGTGCCCAGGCACCAAGCTGTACTGGAGAAATGTTTGTAAGCATTCTTAAACTTGACATGAGTGGACATGAATTATAAGCTTCGCATCCTGGCCACTTTACTCCTGGCGAAGGAGCCATTCACACGCATTCATAATTCCATAGTGGCATACATCCACTGTGCGTTATGCTGAAAATGGATAGCTTAAAATTCAGGGTGTGTCAAGGCAGACTTATTTTCGCTGATCGCAACCGTACCCAAGACACATAGAGAGAACGAGCCGTTTTGAAACTGTGTATGACGTTGTTGAGAGTGTCACTGATACTGAAAAAACAGACGTTGTTGTTTATTCCAGCAGTATCTCGCTTTACAACTACTTACAGAAGGTAAAAGTGGACAAAGAAATATGATTCGAACTTTAACGAAAGCAGCGTCACCAGTTTTGGGATGGGTAATTCACTACATACATTTTTACTGCAAAAGAAAAATGTCTTGTTCGTAGTAGAAAGTGACCTTGAAACTTCGTCTTGAGCAAAATCACCTCGATGATTGATATTGCTTCTGCAATCAAAAAGTATATAAATGTTGCTGTGGATGCTGCTCCGTGAAAATTGTTACTGCCAAAGAAGAGATTAAATTCTGTGAAATAATTCCAACTTTGTTTTTCTCAGAATATTTATGTTTAACAATAATTGAAACTTCTGCTTCAGGATGCCTTAAAATGCCTTTCTGAACTTCTTTAAACGTCAGAACTCACGTAGTGTTTTCTGTGAATCTGTTTACTGCATCCGAACTTCAATTTATTCCACTCTTATCGTAGGCCTATGTTTTATTCATTTTTTTATTTTTTTGCGCTCTTTTCTCCTCTACGTCTGAGCCTGAAGAAATAGTTATGGAAGTCTTTGGAGAGAACATCACATTATCGTTACAAGACCTCTGCCATTTCGGCACGAAACAAAAACGTGAGGAAACAACAGCTGTGTTATTAATGACAGTCGATTGTATGATCCGAGAGTTGCAGAGTTCGGAGAATTTGTCATAGCTTTTGTTTATATTGGTTTTAATATCTGCTTGTTTATGTGAATTAGTTGCGAGGTTAGTTAACACAGATCATGTTGTGATTTCATCATGGGTCGTGTTGAAGTTGAAGTTCTAGACCGAAGCTACAGCCATCCACAATAAGCTTGGCTGGCTCGTGGTTTGGTTTCGAAGTTATTCGAGAGGCCAGTCAGGTGTCGTAATACGGAAGGCTCCTGCACAGACTTCGTCGAACTACAAGTAGACTGACACTAACGACAGTTTTTAATTCGTATATGTTGTCATACACACACACACACAGATATATATATATACACACACATATTAGCAATGACATTATTCTTACTTAAGTAAATAATACAGGCTTAAGCGATTATCTGTTATCTACAACACAAGAGAGATGCTTCGGGCGAAAGTAAAATACGTATTTGAAACATCAAACGTTCGGCTTCCGAAACCAAATAAAGAAGAAGTACCTCAAATTATTCTAATTATAATTTTATCTTTTTTGTATTCCTTTGCAGCTTCCTCGTCAATTTCGAAGATTCGTAACAAGGTGCTGGTCAAGGTACCTGGAATAGAGAGACCTGAAGCATGACAAGACGGGCAATGTACTTGTAAATGTGTCATTGGGGCGCGTTCGGGTAAACATTGTTGCGTGTAAAGGCGCTAAATATCACGTATTCTGAGTGTTAAGTCTGTAGCCGTAGGTGCCCAGCATGCAGTGCACATGCGCCGTATCATATTGTCATTTGTGTCCTGTCTGGCCCTGCACTATTTTCCACTTTATCTCATAAACGGTACATTTTAGAAAGAAACGTTATCGAACATAAAATGTGTGTTTTTTTTTTCCTCTACAACTTTTGGATGAATATTTCTCATTCTGAGAAGAATTCAGGAAGATAATATCACAAATGTACATAAGACATCATGTCAAATCTCCGTTATTGCTTGTCTGATTTTAATGAACCTTAAATTCTCTCGACGGATTTTCTCAAAATACTCGAATATCAGCTTCATACACATCCGTGAATTGAGAGCCGAGTAGCTTCATGATTACGGACGGAACAATTATGCAATATTTCGAAGGAGGCTTAAATGTTATTGAGAAAATTAGATAACGGTAATAATAATAATAATAATAATAATAGGATAATTAAATTACTTTTCTCTCTTTGTTTCGGTGTGTTTATGTTCCAGACTCAGTACTGCAGTAGAATCCGAAAGCTGGCCACTATTCTAAAGCAGCGATGCAACATCTCATGAAACCTATAATTAATCGATTAATTAACATGTTCTTTGACTTCTTTCAGACTGAAAGCTTAACCTCTTGTTTACAATAATCTAACGTAAGACACTTTATGGAAACATCTGAACTCGGTAATCGCCGTCCCATGATATTTCTCTAGTAATTTTCTTAATCATAATATGCTACGCTTATATAACACTTTATCTCTACAATATCAGAAAAAACGAGGATGGCCTAGTCAGTATAGCAGCTACGATACGGGCTGTAAGATCAAGGAATCGTGGTTCCACACCAGGCAGGGGCAACATTTTTCTTCTTCTCCAAATTTGCGGAGATTTTATGGGGTCCTCCACCCTTCATTATTCCTGTGGGTATGAACCGGGCGGTGCGAGAAGCTGACTGCTCACCTTTATCCAGTTCCGAGGTTAAGAATAAGTGCAGAGATACGTCTGCACCCCACCCCCTCCCGAATATGGCACTATGGTATGCACCGGGACAGCTTTGCCTGACCTTTATATTCAAAGATACCTGGAAGAAGTTCTCTTGTTGTTTACTCTCAAAAAGATTACGCCCACACGGAATATCAGCACCGCTTTGTATTCTAATTTGCATAATACAGCTATCTACTTATTCAATGTTGACATGTGTACCCTTGAAAAATATTTTTCTCTCAAATTCTAGTAGAAGTTTGCTTCCTCGGACCACTTACCTCTTATTGATTTGTGCGTGGACTAGGCTAGTGTGGGTCCACAGCTTCGATATCCACTGTCGTCCGTATAAACTTTTAAATTTAATATGGAAACAAACTCTTAATCATCCGGCATGTTTACTGTCTGAAGCTAAGAACGATATTAATATCATATGAAAGGTGTAGAAAAACAGGAACTGATTGCACGAGGTGATTTGTGTTAAGTATGCAGTTGTTTTTATTTCACGTACTGTAACGCTGGTTCAGTCATCACCTCCTACATTTATTCATTTGTTGAACTGTCTTACTCTATGAATCAAACCAGTCTTTTCCGTAATTTATTCATGTGTTTTCCCAATTAATGCTCTATTGTACTTTGATAAGAGTGGGAATTAAATGCTTTTTCTTCATATATCAGTGTCAGGTTGCAATTATTTGTGTTCCAGAAATGGATACCTTCTGATCAACGTGGTCCTAATGTTGCACGGTAGATGAGAAAATTGCTTTCATCTCAAGAGAGTGGCGTATTTCGACGCAGAGTTACATGACGGTTGGCATAAAGTTGGTTGCATGTCAGCCCATACAAATAGTTTGGGATTTCCCATTCTTTTAGGTTGCAAGAACTCTGCGCTCTGAAAGTCAGTATTCAAATGTCACCATTCTGTCGGCATCGCGATGCTAGTGTACAGTTTTTACTTTAATTTTCTAATGTATCTTTGACAGAAATTAATAGTAATTAGGAAGGTAAAAATGAATATGAACATTCTTGTGACTTAATTTCATGACTTCAAGTTGCGGTCAGAGGTCATGAATTGTTGCGTACAGGTCTGTTATTTGTTCGGACATCGATTAGTAAAATTTGGACATATTATCTTTGCTTGGACCTCAGTTCGTGAATTTATCGTCACTGGGCTTACGACGTCTCTTGTTTCCAACTAAAGAAGGACCCTGCTGCAGACACCGTCGTTGTATCACCGGTTCCATTATTAAATGGTATTGACTTTTCGCACTGGTTTGTATTAGGTGGTCTTCGATTTTAGGCGCGTTCGCAAATTTGAGAAAAGCGACTATTAGCTTTCCCATATCTGTCGGTCTGTCCGTCCGTTCATCCGTCCGTCCATCCGGATGCAACAACCCGGCACCCACTGGACGGATTTTCATGGAATTTAGTACTGTAATGTTATTCGAAAATGTGTTGTAAAAATTCGATTTTCATTAAAAACTGACAAGAATAATGGACACTTGACCTGAAGACCCGTGTACATTTGTGACAGTATCTCACCGAATTCTTCTTAGATTGAGAAATATTTCAGACAAAATTGTTGAGAAAATCATAACACGCACTTTATGTTCAGTAACTTTCTTTCCGAAAATCGTGCAGTTTATGTGGTAAAGCGGGACAGTCCACAGATGGCAGGACAATACGGCGCGTGCGCACTGCATGGTGGAAAAATAAGGCTACAAACACAACCTCAGAATATGTAATATTTATTGCTTTTCCACTGCAGCAATGATTAAACGAACGCGTCTCAACATTACGCTATACGTACACTGCCTGTCTCACCCAGCCCTGCGGCCACATGAACTATACGGACTGAGGTTTGGGGTTTAATCTACTGCCTATGACTACTAGTGCCTATGTAATAATCCTTCCGTTTCAAGTTCAAGAATTTTTTGTTTCGAGTGCCTTGTTTTATTTAAGGACGCTTTCTCAACTGCACATATCCCTTAGCTTCCAATATTAGAATGATTTGCGTGACGAGTTAGGAGCGGTGTGAAACAAAGAGGATATGACGTAATTTAAGGGACTGTCCAAGCATTTGTCTGGGAGAACAAAGAAAGGAGCAGGAAAATCTGCCACTAATAGTCAGCCTATGAGCTCAGTAACTGAAAGCAGGAAATCCTGAGCACAAATCGGGAGCGTTAATCATGGAAACACATATTTCAGTATCTATGGCGAATTCACATTTCGAAACCTGTGTTAGGTGCTTATGTTGAATTCTTTAATTTGCTTACCCTATAAAAATGTCAAAGCTTCACTGCCGTACATTTCCTGCTTTACGTGATATTTATTTACGCGTCTTAATTAAACAGACTGATAAACATAAGCATTAATATGAACATGACCATCGCTATATTCTGTCCAGCCTCGTGTAAAGTTTACACCATGGAACCCAGTAACGGTTCTGAATCCCACTCAGCTAGGTGACAGTAACACTCTGCAAGATTGAGTGTAAATTCATGTATGTGTCTCAGTAACATACATTAAGACATCTTAATTCAGAGTAGGAATACTTATCGCCGCATTATATCAGTGTATTAATATGAACAAACTTTAATTTGGTCATGGCGTTAATGTCGGATTTCGTTTGTAGGTAATGCCTGAGTAATATCTTGTGACACTGCAGTCTGTCTCCGTCTGATATTAGTGTTCATGGTTCCTTCAACCGGATTTTCCTTTCTTGAACTTGCAAAGGTGCAATGTTCTTTCGTTCGTAGGCGAAATAAGTGAGCCTCGAAGAATTATTATGCCTGTGGACTGAAATTCCGATCGCTGTTGGCTGACCGACTGCTTGTTTTTCTCTCGTTGTTAGAAGGCGGACTGCGCAGTATACACTCCGATAGACGCCAACAACGGTACAATATATCAGTATTCCTACATCAGCTGTTTCTACAATGTTATATAGAGGCATCCAAAAAGTTAATTGAGCGAAGGGAAGTATAAGGAATTCTGTGGGTTTTGTGATTGTCAAAAATATAAAAAGATAAAATTATAGTCATTTTTAGGCGCGTTCGCAAAATTTCGAAAATCGACTGTTAGCTTCGTCATGTCTTTCCGTCGCTCCGTCCATACTGAACAACTGGGCTCCCACTGGACGGATTTTCATGAAATATAATATTTGAGAATTTTTCGAAAATCTGTCGAGATTACTAAAGTTTCCTTAACACTGGATAAGAATAAAGGGTACTTTACATGAAGAACAATATATATATTTGATCGTATCTCGCTCATTTCTTCTTAGAATGAAAAATGTTTGAGAAAATTTGTACAGAAAATCAAAAAACACATTTTGTGTTCAGTAACTTTCTTTCGAAAATCGTGCCGCTTGTGAGAAAATGTGGAAAAATATTATAGAGCGGGACAGGCCACAGATGACAATATGGCACATGCACATTGCATGCGGGATGCTTAAGGCTACAAACACACACTCAGGTTATGCAATACTCGTTGCTTTTCCACAGCAACAATTGTTGTACGAACGCGCCTCAATGTTACGTCATACGTACATTGCCTGTCTTGTTACGCCTTGGTGTTGTTGCATATTTCTGTTGAAGGCTGTTGCTTCCATGCAAGTTTTGACGTTTCACGTAAATTCCAAAACATATACACGCAAATAATGATAATAATAATAATAGTAACTACAATCTTTCCAATCCTTGCTCATCCCAACTCATCATTCAAAATAATCTTGCATTTCGACGCTTTGTAACGTACGCAGTTAAAGAAGCGTCTTTAAATTGAAACGCAAGCAGCCTACCGACTGCTATATGTTGAATTTGAAACCGGAAAACATAAGTTTCCATAAAACTATGCTGTTACTTACTCCGTTAACATTCAAACAAAGCATCTAATCACGACAGTATTTATGGGAAGTGTTTTCTATAACGGTGCTGCCAGTGGCTAAGATTATATAGGGTCAGAATTTAATTCACGCCCTCTGCCTGTTTCGACCCTCATGGCTCATCTTCAAAAGATAACGTCGATAAATAAACGCTATATTTTACACATATAAATGCATAAATAATTCTTCCATTAGAATGCATATCAAACAAACACTTCGTTCCTGCTATAACAGGAATTAAATTATATTAAAATATATTAATTTTATTTTAAACGTTCTATTAAACTTACATGGCATCATTAAATAGTGGTCATCGGGTTTGAAGGTCTTATTTTAAATGTTCATTTGAGATTTAGATCCATTTCTTATCTTCATTTCTTTTTCCTAAATCAACTTGCTTTGATCCGTGTGAGTTAAAATGTTGTAATGTACACCTGCACACTACTTCAGTGATAATAAGTGTAGCTATAATTAAATAAATCTTATGCGTATTGGACCGTGCATCATCTTGATATTTGAATAAAGGTTGACCAACTAGATGACACTTGCTTTATTATATATTGCTCAACATGTTTCAGACGTTAATACGTCCATCTT
>Ga0136643_10002881_pt1 | contig 22746 bp, 11 predicted proteins | sample TergutLab28metaG_FD_96883 | JGI IMG/M metagenome (GOLD analysis project Ga0136643, IMG submission 96883) | Labiotermes labralis P1 segment gut microbial communities from Petit-Saut dam, French Guiana - Lab288 P1 (version 3) (version 3) | ecosystem: Host-associated > Arthropoda: Insects >... | reverse complement strand
TACTCCTCACCCAATATTGTGCGGGTGATAAAATCGAGAAGAATGAGATGGGCTGGGCATGTGGCGCGTATGGGTGAGGAGAGGGGGGTGTATAGGGTCTTGGTGGGGAAACCGGAGGGAATGAGAGCAATGGGGAGACCTAGGCGTAGATGCGTGAATAATATTAGGTTGCTCTCCAGAAGGTGGAATGTGGGTATATGGACTGGATTGGGCTGGCCCAGGATAAAGACGGTTGGCGGACGCTTGTGAGTGCGGTAATGAACTTTCGAGTTCCGTGAAATGCGGGAAATTTCTAGACTAGCTGCAAACCAGTTAGCTTCTCAAGAAGGACTCTGAACCATGGAGTAAGTAAGTATGACACTGCGATTGGACTGGCTTTATTTTGCTACTTTACGTTTTTAACACCTTTCTATTTGTATAATATATGATGACCGTAATTTGTAGGAGAATGTATGCATTAAATTGAATTAATGTTTAGAACGATACAGTGGTGATAATAGTACACTTGTATCTGTCTGAGGCATTTATAGGTAGGTTATAATTGTCTCAAGAAGAAAAATGAGATTATTCTCGTGTAATATATAGCACGAAGTTGTAATTCTGTGTTTGTACCGTATATGCTTTAGGTGCCATTAAAGAGCACCAACGTTGTACACTGGGGAAGCGTTATTACAACAATTGTATTGTATCTGCAACATCTCTTGACTCAAATGGACCATTTTCAAGGTGTTCGGTACAGAATGACAAGTGAGAGAAACATCGCATATTTACAGACATGGTTTTTGAAACTATACACACACAAATTTAAGATAAAATTATCAAATTCGCAATTAAGAGCAACACATATTGTGTCGTAATGAAGGGTTAAGATTAATTAAAGCGTTGTTACAAAACTGTAGCTTCTAAAGTTTTTCAGCGTCATTAAAAGTGTGTGTAGGTCAAGCAAGAAAAGCAAATTAGAACGTCGGTCCCAGACAGACTGCCACATCAGATGTACTGTGTTCTCAGTATTATTGGGAACTGTATTCAGACATTCATTTTAACGCTAATTGTTAAAATATAATTCAAACCATATTCAACAGAAGCGGCGTTGGGAGCTTCAATGCCTATTGTAATTCACAAGGGTGAGCATTCTTACAATAAAAGACAACGCGATGCACTATTTCTCAAATTAATTTTGATAAAGAACTCTACATGTTTCGAACAGATCTACTGTCCCATCATCAGGGGTCACAACACTGTATACGCAGCAACAGGTATTTGTCATGCTAGTTATGTTGACTGTCTGTTAACGAGGTCAGGAACTGACCTCGCTAGAAGACAGTCAACATAACTTGCATGACAAATACATGGTGCTGTGTATACAGTGTTGTGACTCCTAATGATTGACAGTAGATCTATTCGAATCATATAGAGTTCTTTATCAAAATAAATTTGAGAAACAATGCATCTCATTGGCTTTTATTATAAGAATATATATCACGATGCACGGTCCTCTGAATTTCAAAAAAAGGGTGAGCATCTGAGAAATTCCATGAGTCGTGAGTGGACACGATCGAATAGGGCTGTACCCTGACCTACAGTCTGGCAATAAAAGTCATATTTGCAGTAACCTATTTCATTCTCGGACTGTGCATTACTTTCAGTGGGAATAAATTTTGTACCATCACATTACACTGAAATTTCTTCTGACATATATTTCCATTACAGACGTCTTGTGTCTCTTTCGACCTTAAATTTCAATGTCACAGTTAATATTTAATTATATCAACAAAAGTAGACACAGTCAAAGGTTTCGTAATAAATATTATTTCATCTATAAAAGTATTTGAAGCATCCACAATTAATTGAATATGTATCGGAACATTCTAATGTCGTAAACGTTATATTAAAACTTTACAATGTTTATTTATATAATATTAACCTTTTGGCGCCGGAATTATTTTTTAAATTTTAGCACAATCTGTATATAAAATGTGAATAATACAGGAACCAAATACGTTAGAATTATGAAACAAACTGCACTTTGAAGAGAAAAAAACGGAGAGTATATACCATGTTTAAAATATTCAGTAACTGTATTTGTTGAATACATATAGAAAATGCAACTTTAGAGGTTAGCGGTGCGGTACGACCAGAATAGTTGACATTAGGCGTCAGAAGGTTAATTCCCAGCTTTTATTTTAGATGAACATTATTCTCAGTATTGACTCAATTAACAGTTATATACACATTTCAGAAATTCTGAAAATAATATTCGCAAGCCATTTTATTTTACTAACTGCTTACAAACATTCTTAACATAGGATTTTATATAAATATTTTTTTCATTACTGCAGCAGTGTTTGAGATTGATGAAATCCTGTTTTCACAGACATCAAAGGGTACAAGAATATCTTGTTTCAAACAGTTCCACATTCTGATTGTCCGTAAAAACAATGTAATATTTTCTATTGTTTAAAAAAATTACAGGTAGAACCAACTCTTTGAAAATTTATTAGTTCACTAACCACCAAACGCTTGACCTTTAAAAAGCATGCGAAACATCATTTAACGTGCGTGATTTTACATTAATGTTACGTTATTAGCACATCCCGTTGTTATGTGTAAACGACCCAGGATTTAGATATAGTGAAATTCAAAGGACTTCAGTTACGAGCTTACGTATTGTCTATTGGGGCAGTATTGAAGGAAGTAACAAACAGAATGCGCCAAGCGCAGTTGGATTATGACTTTTTAGTATAAGGAAGGACTACATTTACAGAGAGCGAAGCTTTGCGAGGTAAGAAAGATGAAGCGGGTCCCAAAGATACATGTAGGCACACGTTAAGCACAAAGTTAATAGGCAAATACACTTAAAAAAAACTTATAATCTTTTCATAAGTCTCCGGTGGTTTGTTTCTTTATGTACGGTTTCTTGAAAAAAAAAAGCAGCATCTCTTCTTCCCAAACTGACATTTTTAAGACGTCTATAGGTGTATCAAGTTTATTGGACATACAGCTCCTTTCTTTATCAAATTTTATTGTTTGTATATTGATCTAATTCTTTGCATTTAATCCAGTTGGTTGTTATTTGAAATTCCCATTCCACTGACTTATGAAAGTGTGGGAAGCCTCGAGTTCGGATGTGGCACTTCTTGTAAGCTTCATAAACCAACGAAACCAAACTGCTTGCAAGATGTTTATGTGTACGTGTAATTACTGGAATCTACTGGAACAAAACACTCTGTTGCTTAACGGTTAGGTTGAAGTTCGTGCTCTGTATCTGTATCTTTATCTATATCTTTATCAGTATCTCCATCTATTTATGTACCTGAGTTTGACAGCTTGGTTGAGAATTTGACAGAATAGCTGTTCACGTAAGGCGAGGAAGAAGGCGCGCCATAGTAGAGCGCCTGGTACAGACGCACGAGCTTTGAGAACTCTTAACGTCACTGCAGGAACATAAACTGAGGATGTTTGAGAATAGAGTGCTGAGGAGGATAAATGGGCCTAAAAAGGACGAGGTGACACGGGAATGGATTTCGTAATGAGCAGCTGCATGATATCTACAATTCACCTAGTATTATTTGAGTAATGAAGTCAAGAGGCATGAGATGGGCGAGGCATGTGGCACGTATGGGGGAGAGGAGAGTAGCGTAAATGCTTTTGTGACGGGTAACCTGAGGGAAAGAGACCACTTTTAAGAGTTAACCGTAGATGGGTGAATAATATTAAAATTGATCTTCAAGAAGTGGAATTGAAGGGGCTGGATTGGTCTAGCCAAGGAGAGGGATAGGTGGTGGGCTGTTGTGAATGCAGTAATGGACCTTTGGGTTCCATACAATGCGGGGAATTTCTGGGCTATATGAGGAACGGCCATCTTCTCAAAAAGGACCCTGCTCCATATATTTAGTCAGTCAGTCAGTCAGTCGCCAGAGCTGTAGTTGGCAGGCCATGAATTTTCCGTAAGAGAGTGTAATGTGTAATTGCATATGTTTATTATTCTTTGTGTGGAATTGTACACTTATTTGTTGTAATTGTTCTTTGCTCCTGATTGGCCTGAATAAACGTTTATCGTCAGATTTGCGCTTGTAGAAAGAAGCTGCTTGTTTAGGGCCATAAAATTCGAAAAAAAAAGGAAAAATACAGCACCAAATGTTTAGTGCGTTAAGCTGCATTACATTGAATGCAACCTCGCTGTAGATGTTAACCAACAGCTAACTTGTACTGAAAGTCATTAAATGAAAGTGCGTGGCGACTGATGTTGTTTCTGATCGTAAAGTAGCCGCAGGTTTTTTCGGAGAAGGATTGTAGTGTAAAAATGGACTTCTTCCTCCTCCTCCTCTTCTTTGTCTTTTTTCTTTTTCTTCTTCCTCTTCTTCTTCTCCTTTTTCTTCTTCCTCTTCTTCTTCTTCTTCTTCTTCCTCCTCCTCCTCTTTTTCTTCTTCTTCTTCTTCTTCCTCCTCCTCCTCCTCCTCCTCCTCCTTCTTCTTCTTCTTCTTCTTCTTCTATTAAAGACGCCAGCTTGGTCGTTTGGCGGTATAGTTACTCTCATGTATATGTAGTCCAATTGCCAAAGGTTAACTAGTGATTGGTAGTAGCTCTTTCTATGGGAAAACCTGAGTTGTCTTCTCCCTTGCCAAATACTGAGCACAGAAACAGCTCCATTTTCCGAAACTTTGTATTGTTTAAGGAAAAAAACTGTACTGACGAAGCCTAGTATCACAATAACCCTCTCAGAGATCTGAGAGTGTCTCTCAGTTTCACGGTGGACGTTGTTCATACAGTAAGCATTGTCACTGCCCGTGCTTTCTGCCCTTTGACCTGTGTGGCTGCATTATCTATATTATAGCAATTACCCTAAGCCCTATTGATGCTCCATTTACCATCTAAGTTTTCCGTATCTGCATTCCTTTTTGATATTTTAATCTGATGCCTTTATTTTCCACATCGCTTAGTTTCTCGGGATCAAAATGTTTTGTGAATTTCCTATTTATTTACTGACAGTCTCTCCCTAATTTTACAAACATTAGTGAACAGTGTCACGATTAGCACCTCATAGAAAACGTAAATAAGTTATAGCAGAATGGTGTCTGGTGCCTGTACAGACCTCATCGGTGTGACCGTGGGCCTTCCATAAGAGGAAGTCGAAGCATATGTGTGGGAGAATGGGGGTGTCATTGTACACGAAGAACGAATAACCCTTCTGTGTAATAGTCTGTATAGTGAGATAAAAATTAGCGCCAAACATTTTACCTGTATCGGTATTATTACCAAATGTCACAGCCAAATATTTCGGTTTGACATCGTCATCTCATTCGGCCTGTACCCTGGTGGTATGATTTATTTAAATTGCAAGCCAGTCCACGAAACTTACCTCAAATTACTGTGCCACGTGAGCGATATTTGGAGTACGGCATTAGTACTGGCATGGAAATTTAGATATTTGATAGTAGATAGCGTGATGATGATGATGATGACACGAAGAGACATACAGCTACGACAATGTATTTTTAATCACAAAGTCTAGTAGTGCGGCAATTTTATTCCTATTATGACATGAACATAACCTTACTGTCTTCCAGCCTAGAATCACGTTTCTGTATGAAATGTGTGTCACGTTTGTGTGGTGTGAATCCTATGACGATGGTGATAACCGTTAAGACAACGTCCGATAAAATATAAGACCCTACAGCAGTAGTTGGGGCGGTGACAGCAGTAGCGTTGTGTTAGAAGAAGCAAGAGGACGAAGGGTATTTTTCTTCAGTGTTGTACAGATGGTGGGCTCGACATTTCGAAAGGAGCTGTCATGGATTCCTAAAACAGGAATTCGGAAAATTTTTAAGCGCTTGGACCTAAAAAATTGTCTTTGGAAAATCGTCTGTGCTTGACTCGTAAGAGTTTTCTTTTTCTGCACAGAATATTTGGTCCACGTAATATCAAATACAAATGACAAGACCAGCTGAAGAATACAGAATCGTCGATGAAGGCAGCATAAGAGCGAGTTTGTATGTGGAATTCGTAAGCTACTGAATGAGAAAAATAAATAAAAAATGTAGCGTAGGCCCAGAAATCAAAAGTACGTTTAAGATCGAGAGATGAAATATAAAAAGAACCGTATAGCAAATAATTTAGAATTTAAGAATAATATTTTCTTAATAACTTAAAATGTAGAATTTAAGGGATGTACACTAACAGTAACATCAGTGTTGCAAAATGTAACTCAGCAAATTAAATCACTTTACCTTACAATTTCACCAATATTTTATGAAACTGTTGGCAGTTTAGACAGCACAGAGCAGTGAGTTATTACATAAAATAGGATAAAATAGTCAAACACAATTGTAGAAGTTTTATTAGCTAAGTAGTAGTATCACCAATAAAAACTACATGTTTCGGCCTACCTAGTGGCCAGAATCAGGTTACATCCGTATGGACAAGAGTTTTGTACATTATGCATATCTGCGTCTAGATGTAGAGATCTCATCACCCATTCCTCTATATTGGTAACTAATATGTATTGGGAAAATCTGGGAGGCCCTGGGGCGAGAATAGATGCTCTCAGTAGGATGCCTACTTGGCATACCACTGAGAGCATCTGTTCTCGCCCCAGGACCTCCCAGACTTTCCCAGTACATATTAATTACCAATATAGAGCAATAGGTGATGAGATCTCGATATCTAGACGCAAATATGCATAATGTATAAAACTCTTCTGGCAGTAGGATGTAACCTGATGATGGCCACTGGGTACGCCGAAACATGTAGTTTTTATTGGTGATGCTACTACTTAGCTAATAAAACTTCTACAGTTGTGTTTGACTATTTTATCCTATTTTATATGTTTGTAGTACACAACGGAGATGCCCCAACTTAAAATCAATGAGCTCTTATTTGTCTGTTTGGATCATCACTGATGTCTTTCAGTATGGCAGAGCAACAACTCATGAAGGATGGGATGTAAAGTTGAATTTCGAATACAGCATCCAATTACAGTAGATGCTGCAGGTCTGTTGTCCCTTCACAAGCGCAGTGCGACGGATAGCGAATCCTGGCTGCCTATCGAATTAATTAATCACAATCCTCTATAGCACATAAGTGGACCAAATTTGTTCAAAGAGGCTGTATTATTTAAACCAGTTAATATACACAGTACGCATGCATATTACATATACGAAATTAAGTGATGGGGTCACATATATAAATGCATAATTATCACGTCCATCCCATAACTGAATTATACGGAATATGATTTGTTGCTAATTAACTAATTATCTATTACACTAAAACTGTATACGGCCAGTAGTGAACTAGTAAATTCGTGTTGAAATAGATTTCCACTGATAATGAAGAGGCTAAAAAAAAGCATTGGAAAACAGCTTGTACGTTAACAAATGCTCAGCTCGATCTAATTGCTAGTGTTTCTAGTTTAATGCACGTAAATATTTGAGTGATAAGCACTAAGTAGCACAGATGTGAATTACGACCGTTATGGCCGTGTCTTGTATGACTGTACAAGTTGCTGTAAGCTCTGAGAAGTTAAGAGGAACTGTGTTGGAGATCAGAAAATAAGGCGTGTTTTGTTCTTTGCGTCCTGAACACATCTCGTGCTATAAAAGTTAAAGGCAACAGGTGAAGTTCGCCATATAAGAGGACATAAAAACCCAGAAGAGGAGCAGTGGTGTAGCTTTATTCTTTCTTTGACTTCGGCGCTGAATGGTGGTGGGTGTTCAGCGCCACGCGCCGGACGCATTACCCGCGGGAAAGGGAACTGGTTCCCACTATAAGGACACTCTTCTCAAATTGTAGTACCATTTAATCTATTTAGGCCACACTTTTTGTTATTTTGTACACGTGTTATGGAATGTTAATACTATTATTAGGGTATTTTATTATATTTATGTGCAGAATTTATTATTTAAGTGTCTACATTGATATTGACTTTGTTAAGTTTAACGATCTCACATAACCCCATATCATCACTTGTTTAAATATTTTTATTTTTTCGCTTAAAACAATATTTCATACATGATTTTTGCTCAAATTAGTAATTTATCTACATACCAAATATTATACACCTAGACGAAATGATTAAATAATGAATATTATAACTGCAATTTTTTATTTTCCTTAATTATAAATCATGTAAATCTTGTAAATACATATAGCAATAAGGCAGATTCTTGTCGATTTCTCTTGATGAGGATTGGCTATTTTCTTTCACTGTCGTTATCGAATGCTATAGATAGTAACTATGGTAATGCTGATAAACAAAGAAGTCACAAGTGAATGCAGATCCTTATATAATGTGAGTGTTATTTTTGTGCAAATTAAACCAACCAACATTTTTTCGACGGATTTTAGCAATAATTTCCAGCATGAAATTTTACGAAAATGCTTTCAGCCGTGTTCGAGTTTTTCCACGCTGAAGGACGGAAAGACGAACCCATAGAAATTACGGAGCTAATAGTCGCTGTATGTCGGGGTTTCCGCTTATCTATGTACGATTTTCTTTAATTAAAATTAACTCAATTTTATATTTACTAAAAATGTGACAAACGGATTAAGAATGCGGTACAATTTACCCAGCGCCTCCATCCCTTCTCCTCACAGAACTGTGACGTAGTGAGCAACGAGAAAACAGGGTTACATGCTTATTTAATTAATACACAAACAAATGCACATATATTCATTTAATGATCCAAAATTCACATTAAAATATTTAAAACGCTCCTACGTATTTCGATCATACGATCATTCTCAGGGAGCATACATTGTTCCTTGCTAAAGTTATACTTTAAAAACACTCAGTGATATACATCGTTATGTTGAATTGGTACTGTGGAAGCATGTCTTGTGTATTGTGTGAGCTGTATAATGTTTAGAATGAGCCTGGCTATGTATGTGCGTTGTGCGACGTATAGCATGAGACCTTTTAATTTCGCACATATATTGCTGCATTTGTTTTCTCACGCTACACGTCGCACAACGCACATACATAGCCAGGCTCATTCTAAACAGCATACAGCTCACACAATACACAAGACATGCTTCCACAGCACCAACTCAACATAACGATGTAGATCACTGAGTGTTTTTAAACTATAACTTTAGCAAGGAACAATGTATGCTCCCTGAGGATGATCGTATGATCGAAACATGTAGGAGCGTTTTTAAGTGTTTTAATGTGAATTTTAAATCATTAGATGAATATATGTGCATTTGTTGGTGCATTAATTAAATAAACTACAGAATGCACGGTGCAACGATAAAGAGGGTTGCATGCATTCGTTAAGTTTAATTTGTATCCGTTAGGCCTCTGGCTGCTACTCAGAGTCACTCAATTCACTCACTGATTTTTCCTTACATATCCTTTCCTCATACTTGCTAGTTTCGGTCTTCTCAATGCAATTAATAATCTAATATCTTTCTTTCCCTCACCTGTTACTTTCTGTTTGTGGCTGGTTTGTTGATGTCCTGTTCCTGTAAATCTGTGGTTCCCAAAGTGTGCTCCGCGAATCCTAAGGGATCCGCGATCTCTTCGCAGGGAGTCGGTGGATGTATTTCCGTAATGGCTAATTTGCACTTTTTGAAATTAATGGAGTATTGTTTTGTTAAAAATAATCTCAGAACTTCTTTAATTGGCGTTGTGTTTATTTCGTATGATCGTTAATCAGCTTAATTAAGGTCAATTCGTGCAATGCATTATTACGAATGTTACTGGTATGTATTTGTAGCTTTCTGCAATCAGGTCTGAAATACAAATAACTAATTTTTATTACCTGTAATCCGGGAATTCTATATTTACGAGAACAAGGTTATCAGTCCCCGCGGTAATTTTTCGAAGCCGAAAGGAGTCCGCGAACAACGAAGTTTGGGAGACACTGCTGTGGATGTTTTCATCCACTCTGAGAAAGTCGAAACACTCGTGCTTATTATCAGAAATGTCTTTTTATTTTTACGGCTTGGAAGAAACCGAAACATTTGGAGCCCTTAATCAAATTTTGCTGAACACCGGGACAGAGCTCTGTAAAACACACAAAACGGGGACTGTCCCGGGAAAAGGGGCACGAGCGAGACGCTCATATATTTAGCTCATACGTGGTAGCTCCTTAGCAAGCGAATTAGCTGTCTAGTTTTGCTAACCGGTAATCTGGAAACGCTGGCTAGGCTAATGAGATATACCAAGTGCGAATCCGGGAAACGTTCTTGTGATCACTCTACTCCAAGCAAGCTGGATGGTAGGAAATTTTTTTCAATAGTCCATGTCAATTTTAACTCAGTAGGATTGATTGTCAAAAATCATTTATAACCTGTTGCATTATATTTTTGTGTTCTGCTGGCCGTGCAACGTGATAGATCCGTATAATATGAACCAACAAGATGCACTATATTATATTAATTTATTTCAATAATCAGCCCTACATATTTCTAGCAGGCTTGCTGCTCATCATCAGGAGAATCAACTCTATATAAGCAGCAATTGGTATATTTATCTCAGTAATTAACCAACTTCATGCACACAATTTTTTTTACAATAAGTTTATTTCATGTCTCTACATGTTTCGAGCACATGTACTCATCATCGGGAGGTCAAAATTGCATTACACAGCCTCTGGTATCATCACACCTGTAGGAGTGATGATACCAGAGGATGTGTAATGCAATTATTATGATGAGCACATGTGCTCGAAACATGTAGAGGCATGAAATAAACTTATTGTAAAACAAAAATTTTGTGCATCAAGTTGGTTAATTACTGAGATAAATATACCGAGATGCACGGTCAGCAAAACGTCAAAAAAAAGCAATTGGTATAGTCAAATGCTATGTTGACTGGATGCTGGAAGTCAACATAACGCATGACTATACCAATTGCTGTTTGTTTATACAGAGTTGATGCTCCTGATGATGAGCAGCAAGCCTGCTCGAAACATGTAGAGGCTTACTATTCGAATAAATTAATAGAAAATAGTGCATCTTGTTGGTTCATATTATACGGACTGTTGTATTGTGTTATTATGTTTGTGGTTGCTAAAAACAAACAGATTATTTACAGTTCACACTTGATTTGAAGGGTATAGATAATCAGAAATCACTGACTTTGTGTCATTAATATCGAATAATTTCACATTTGCTCATTCCTTTGACGCTGTGTCGATACTATGAACAAATTATAGTACGTGAGTTAGCGAATCATGATCACTTTGTTCATTTGGAAACAACGCTTTTGTTAAATCGTGTGGTTATTTGTATACTTGAAAAGTGTACTATGCTTTATTTGTTGTGCAGTTTGTTTGTTCGTGTAATTCCACATTTAGTATAAATTTCTAACGATCAGTTTACCATTTTCTTGGTATTCATTTGTATTTTAACGTGACTTACTTCACCTTTGTAAGTTCATGTAGTGTCTGTTTATGTAATTTACTCTGTAGCAGTACGTTTATGTCTTTAAAGACTTTTAAATCAACGTTTTTTCATATTAACCTTTTAAAGTGGACGTTACCGTATGTACAGTACCACGAGGTTTAACATTCAGGAATTCTACATTCTTTCCACGCAGTGCATTTTTATGTTTTGTGTGGATCTCAGAAGCAACAGCGATAGTTTCCCTATCTAGCATTAACTGATCGGTTTTTATAACCGAGACGGAGGATGTTTACTGCGCGGTAAGAACTGGGTCTTTAAATAAAACGTATTAACGTCTCTTCCTTAAAGGATTAAGAGTCCTACTCTTTTCACCTGGCTGATTACTACTTTATGTGACGCGAGTCTGATTGTTCATAATCATGGGTGACAACAATGAAGTTTTTGCTTTTGTGTCTGCAGGCCGACACAAGCCATGCCGAACAAAGGCAAAACGTGAACATCAATATGTTTGATCATGGCCATGCCTTGAGGGCAGTATTACCGACACTAGGAGGGGGAGGTGAAAGCAGACGAAGCCATGCATGCGAACACAACAGCACAGGGTCTATGTCAAAACCCCCTTTTATGCGGGGGTGAAAATGGGGTAGGAGGCGAGGTTTCAAACATAGTAATGTATAGATTATAGCTTTGATGGGAGATCGTGTTATGGAGAATGAATGATTTAAATAGGGAAAAATATGCAAAATATCAGGACGATGGTACAAGCTGTTAAAGAATGTAAAAGTATGGTAATGCTCTGACGTTCGTATTTTCTGAAACACGATTTCACAAAAGAAGGTCGTAACGCGAGTATTTACATACGTGGCTTATCGATTGAGTAAACACGTTTAACGATTCCGCCCCTCAGTGTTGCGTTGAAATTTCATACCTTATCTGACGTCAGTGACACAAATTTCCACCCATCGATTCTGGACGGACTGCAGCAATACCCATTACACATTGCCATATTTCAAATAAGCATTACATTATTACGTATACAGGGTGTTTATCAAGGTCGGTTAAATCACAAAATTCATGTTAAAACTTAAACTGATGGAAATTAACTAAGGCTTGCAGACTTGATTTCCGGTAAGCTAGGAATAATGTGATCACGTTTTAAAAGTTATGCCTAAACAGCAGTTTAAGCCAAGGACTTCTATCGCCTTTTTTCCTCCCAGCCGTTTTGGTACATACAGTGACGCTACCAATAACTATAAAATAATTCCTTGCGCGCAAATTCTGAGTGCTTTTAATTGCGACTATATCAAATGTGTTACGGTATAATATTGAAGATTTACGCAGTTGGCGTCTTGTTAATTGTTAACATTGTAATTATGTCATGACTGGCAATTAGATAGGGCACTAGTACTGTCATTTTCAAATGAAAGTGTGTTTGTTCTGAATCAGTGTGAAAAAAACTGTAATCGATGTTCTTACTTATATGATTGGGTCGGATTGGCCTAACTGTGTTAGCTTTCAGGCAGGGTCATTGTGATATGAGTAGCGGCTTTCCTTCCCACCCCCAACACCCAATTCTTTTGTGCGAATTTTAAACCGGTAAATAAGTTCCTCACATTTGGTGTACCTCGAGGCTACATTGCCGTAATCATAACAGCTGTACTTGACCCTAACCTGAGTGAGATGAATCCAGTCCAGGCTTCTTATCCTTACTATTTATGATCCATTTTAATATTTGCCTTCTACCTGTGCTTGCGTCTTTCAAAGTAATCTCTTACCTTGAAGCTTTAATTAATGTAAGCTTGTACTAGATTGTAGAATAACCAGTGAAGTTAGAAGGTCTAAAGGAAATATAAAGAGGTTTTACAAATTTCTTTTGGTGAAGTGATTTGTTTAGTCTCTGTGTTGCTATAACAGGCAACAAACTAAATACTGCACTATGATCTATTTTCATTGTTACACCGTGCATGTTGTCGAGTTACTCAATTATTACACCAACCACTGCACATATATAAATTTTATAAATTTTATATATGTGCAGTGGTTGGTGTAATAATTGAATAACTGCACTATGAATATGCATGTGTAGGTCCACGCATTCCTAACTTCAGTACTACTGTAGACGTAGGCCCGCGGCTATCTTGACTTTTCGGTCGGCTTGCTCTTGTCGAAATAGTCTGTCATGGCGTGAGAGTTTAGATAGACACAGAAGCAGTCTTTAAATGATGAAAAAGAGGACCCTACCACATTCTTTCCTGGCATCGAATTTGCTTGTTCAGTTTTTAACACTTCACTGTGCCAACTGAGCTATCCTCTAATCGTCAGAGGATCATACGTGTGAAAACGATGAAGTTGTGCAGTACCAGCCATGGTAGTGTTACTTGTAGGCGCTGCTGTCAATTATCTCTGATCTCGAAATGTACTGAACTTTACTAACTCATTAAATGCTTATTGCAGTATATATACCTTACACTGGGGGACCGCGGTAGCACAGTGGTTAAGGTGCTGTGCTACAAATCGGAAGGTCGCTGGTTCGATTCCAGATGGTGTCAATGGAACTTTTCATTGACATAATCCTACCGATCGTACTATGGCCCTGGGGTCGACTCAGCCTCTAACAGAAATGAGTAACAGAAGTATTTCCTGGGGGTAAAAGCGGCCGGTGCCTAAGGCTAACAACCTTACCACCATCCTGGACAATTGTTACGTAATCTGGGAACCTTAACTTCCTGAAACCCCCTGGGCATCTCGGGCCTGTAATGGGACTGATTTTTATACCGCACATTGATATACCTTCGCTAGTAGAAGTACCGTCACTTCTTCATGTAGGTCAAGTGTTGTTACATTTTAAGAACCAGACTCCACATTTAAAGATTTGTTTCATGTATATTTCTAACATCATGACACAAGTGGTGGGTATGCTAATATTAGGGTACTGCATATTTTCCGCACAGTGTATTTATGTGCTTCTTACGAACCTAAAATGCAGCTATTGTTTTCATATACAACACCGATTATTCTTTTAATGTACATAGTCTCTTTTACTTGTGAGGTACGAACGAAACCTTTATATATAAAGTAAATTAATTTTGGTCTTCAATAGTTGAAGGGTTTTTATCCCTTAGCTGTTGGGGAAGTGCACTGTGAATAGCGGAAAATTCTTATTTCAAGCAGGCGTTAGCAATTGTGCGCCATTGGAATCCTCATACGGATTATCGTGGTGTGTTTGTACACCGATTTCCTGTGTTCGCTGTTTTGCTTCTTTTCGTCGTGCGGACTGGAGCATCACAAAGTAATTCTGGAGTACAATCACTAGGTAAAGCCTCCAGAATTTATCTTGCTTCATATGTCAACGCTTGTTTTTATGGTTTGATTTTAAATAGACGACACTGAACTAATAAGCACACGTTGACCCCTTTTCCAAGTTCGCGGGAATATGATTAGTCAAATATACACACTGCTTTGCAGAATGTAAAAAAACAATATTTTATGTGAAATTTTCTGTGTATACTGCATACTGTCAACCAGTTGGGAAACGAAACAGAAATCCAGGACGATAATTAAAGAGACGTTTTAATTTTCATATTGATCTCGACAGGAACCATGAAGCTTAATTTCTTGAGAGTTTGATGATGATGATGGTGATGATACTGTATACCAGGGGTCGACAAGAGTTTGTAGAGACGGACCTGAAAGTAAATACTTTAGGATTTGCGGGCCAAGAGGGCGTGGTAAAATCAAAGATGTATACAAGGTCAGAACACAACATCCACACAGATTTTATTTATTATCGAAGTGTATATATTGTAGAAAATAAGTTCAATCAGATTTTGGGGGAAACCATTGGGAAACATGACATTTTTTTTGAGACAAAATTACACCTCATGGGGCTTAGAATTATTGATCCCCAAAGATCTAGTTTAAAGTCTCATCAGATAAGGCTGTTCTGAAACGAGCATTTACGTAAGTTTAAAAATTTAGTAATTCTTACAAGAGCGTAAAGAGTTAAAAGAATGTCAAAAACAGTGTAATCGTCACTACGACCTTATAAGAAATAGATCAATGATTTCTAAGACTGATACATCTTTGGAGGGCCGGATAAATTGAAGCCGCGGGACAGATGGGGCCCGTAGGCTGTAGTTTGCCAACTCCTGCTTTGTATTGTTTTGACGAAGCATTATAAACGTAGCGCCATGGCAACAGCACTTGTTTATCCGTAAAACGTCTTATCGAGTATCATATGTGTAGGTCAAATATGTAGCAGCAATACTTATGATATTTACGTGCAAAAGTAATGTATGTGCCGTGATGCTATTTTTTTATAATTTCTCCGAAGCGTGTCTGATACTGCTGCACTTAAAGGGCGTTACATCATTTAAGGCAGAATTTATCTCCACGCTACGTATCAAAACTCTTGCGAATATTGACAAATTAAAGTAAAAGCCATGGATAAATTATCGGTAGAATTAATGGTAGATATAGGGTGCAGAACAAAGCATTTTTACCAACCCAAATCAAGATTATCAAAAATTTGTTCTTCTTCCGCCATACGGATTTTTTTTTCTATGTCGGTGGATTTGTTTTGCGCCGTGATTCGCAGGGATGGTGAAAAGTTTTAAAATGTTGTTTTGGAAACGTACGTAAAAGAGAGGGACTGCACAGTGTTGTAATTTGTTTCAACAACCGAACAATTCAGTGTTTTTCAGCCAGAAAATCACCGAATTTATGGTTGTTTAAACGGGGATACAACCCCCACCGTTGGAGAGCAAACAGAGCTCAAAGCAAGTGGCACGGAATGTTGTATTTGGTTCTTGGGTTACTGCAAAGATGCGTTCCGGATCGGGTTCCACGAAACAAGAGAGCAGTATCTGATTCTACACTCCGTTACCAGAAACCAGTACGGATATTTACACTGCGGAATGCAGAGAATACAGGGACATCTAGTTTTCATTGCTGGCTTGCCGAGTTACATCAAGCATTTTTGCCCAAACGGCACTATGAACGGTATTGATACTTATGAAGAACACATCCCAAGGTCATTTAAGAGCATAGTAAAGGGAGGTATGTATACGAAAGGGTGATGTAGTAAGAGATTCCCGGAGATAATTGCATATGACAAGCAAGAGCAGACATCTGAAAGGCAGTGTAGACGGCAAGGTGCCAGCTGGATGATTGACTCTTTATTCAAACCCCGGCAGGGGCGAGAAATTTCTTCTCTTTTCGAAAACGTCCAAACGTCCTTGGGCGGTCCCCGAAGCTTCCTGTTCATTGAATAGTGGGAGTTGTTTCCCCAGGCGAAAAAGCGGCCGAAGTGTGGAACATACCACGCACCTCAATTATTACCGAGTTCAACAATGTCTGGACATACATTCCGTTTCCCTCATACCCCTTCATGGAGTGCAGAGGCTTCTGATCTAAGAATGACTGAAGACTGAGAACTCGCACGCCAGTCAGTATCACGTAAATCTGGCTAGAGTGAACTGTTTATTAACGCGTCGTACCATGTGCAAAAGGCTTATTCGAAATAAATTACAGCCAATAAGCCTGGCTGAGAGAAAAAACATCGGAACCGAAATTTGTTGTGGTCTGTGCACAGTCACAGAAATAATTCTAACGCGCTGTTGGTTTGCGTGCGCAAGTACGTTGTGTTAACATTGCGCACTCTTATCTGATATTAAGCTTCTTGATATTTAAAACATAACTGGAACTTGAATTTTGTTCCGCAGTTCTCTGGCAAGTACTCTATGTTACTACCAGTTCAAGACATGGTGATTACATCTTTCATGTGTGACATTTATTATTTTCTAGTAAGATGCAGAATGCTGCTGCATTGTTAATGTGTGTCTATGAACTTGCAGCAAGGTAACTGAGACACTAGTATTTAGGTAATTATTAAAAAAATTATCCATCTTGTAGTCACCCGGCGCTTCAGTACCACGTTTACACTGACCCGCCCCTGGAACTCATCAGCTCACGTAAATCACATTTGATAGGTTGCATTTAGCTATCACCCTTCTATCTGTTTCTAGTTCTCGAAAGTTCTTTTTTTCTTCTAGGAAGATGGGATCTTGAAGAATAATGTGAACCTTCAGTAAATATGGTACGAAATTGTGAATTCAGTTGTTCTGGCTTAGGATAACCGAGTGGCAGTCTGTCATGGACATGGCAGTGAACTTTCATGTTAGGCAAAGAATAGATTCTTTTGATCGGCTGTGTGCTTAGCGACTTCTCAAGAAAAGACATGCTAACTGTATGTGGTTATTAGCACCGTTATAGTATGGTGTACGAAGACAGACCTACATAACAGGTTATCAGCGCCGGTGTACTGCGATATCTGAATATAGGTCCACACCTCTGGTTACAAGAACCATTATACTGCCTATATGAAGACGTGTCTACATATCAGTTTATTAGTGCCTCTATCCTGCGATTTCTGAATGTAGGCCTACACCTTCATTCTGACAACATACACGCACAATAATGTAATATGAGGAAGGATCACTTCGATGTACTATTACGCAGTCGGTATCAGAACAGAAAGTTCTTGCTAATACAGACCCTTCTTCACACGTACACTGCAACCACGGCGTTCATATGTTCCGTATATTTTTGAGCTTTATTTTTTCTGATAGCCACGGGATGTTTATGGGTGGGGTACGAACCCCTTCCCCATTTCCACGTACGAGTGCAACATAGATTTCACCCTCTCCACTTTTTTGTTCTAATGGCCTCGTGTTTTCCGGATGAGAACACATTTGTGCCTGAGGCTCCTAAGCTTGCTAATGCAATACGAGCTGCCGGAATACAATAGAGGACTCCATTGGGTCTATAGTGGAATGGGGCGGGGAGAGGTGGGATTCACATGGACGGATGTATAGCTGTAGGGGTTTACAGGTATAGTGAGAAGGGTTGGTGGTTTTCTGCGGTCTATAAGCAATGGCTAGTGGAAGTTTTCAATTTTGATTCCACGCTTCCGTCTCTCTCTTTAGTCCTCATCTCCAATATAAAAGCTGTGTTCTTCTTTCCTCAATTGTAGTGTTTTATTGCGAAATGCGGAGAGTCCCGTTTGCAAGGTAAAGTACTGGCTGAGTTCTTTAAGCGTTTCAGACGCATAATATTGACATTTTGTGATTTTTAATATTTTACGTATGGGATGTTTCGCCAGATATTACTCTTAGGATGAAGAGATTAAGCTGTAATGTGGCGAGAAGTTAGCACCTAAGGGAGGATGAGAAATGTATGAAGACACTTCGTGCAGTAGGGATGCACCAGAGCCCTACGTGAGAAATTTATAGTAGGTCAAATAATCAGAAGCTTCTCTCCATTCATGAAATTATAGTAATCACAACAAACCACCAGTGAATTAGTATGAGGAGAAATGAAGAGGAGAAAATTTGGGCACAATTATATACCTTCGGAAAAATGAAAGTACGAGAGAAGGAACTGTGGATACATTACCCTAGGCGTGGATCGGATTAAACTGGCTCTAGATGGGGAGAGTGGCGGACTCTAATGACGTTGGTAATGATTCTTTAATATCCTTTTAAAGGTGGGGATTTTTTTACCAAATAGGGAATTGCCAACTTTTGAAAGACCCTGTATAGTAGAGTTGGTTGGTTGACTGGCTTGTCACGTAGACAAATGATTTTTTTTGTCTCTTAGTACACCGAAACCTTAAACAAAATGATGTGACCATTAAGAACGTTGATTTTAGTAACAGGTAAGTGTAAATGCTACATAATCTTAATGCCGACCTACTGCAGTATTTTTCAAACGCTGTTTCTGCTCCGAATTCCTTGTGATTTAGGGGCGGAATGAAGAGCTTGACAGATTCCCACACCATTAAGAGGCATATCGCTCATGAAACAACAATTTTTCTTAACACATGCAGTTGGTCATATTTAGACTCCTGCACTACTAGACGGTTGGTTTGCCAACACACCTTCTATAAAAATGTTGTGTGCACAAAACATTGCTTGTCCTTGTATTTTCCTGAGAACGTAACATGTTTAAGTTGGTCTACTAAGGATCCGTCAAGTTGTTTCCGTCTCCTGTAAAATTGTTTATATTTGGGTGACAAAAAATCGCTGTTTCATGATGGATATTCTAAAAATTAAATGCGTTGGTATGCCATTACGCTTTATAAACTGACGGGAATATTTAATTGAACACACTGAAGCTTAGCGTAATTGAAGTGAATTTGTTGTTTTGAAATGAACCATGTTATATTTTGGGCTCTTTGTGTTGTGAAAGATAATTTAAAAAATGTCTTTGTGTTCTCTTTTTTTTTTTTAACCCATTAACCGGCAGGCCGCTTCACAAATACGCTAGTCCAGCGGCAGTGCCAGTTCTGCATCGCCCTATTCAAGCGGTGTCGCCTTCCTCTTACGAACGTAATATTACGTATGATTTAGGAATTCTGAAAAACTAAGAGCTCTCACGGGAGGATGTATCCCCAGATCCTCTGAAGTTTACCGTATAGACCGCTCTCAGAACCACTGGCCTAGAAATGTAACAATAAACAATTCAGCAGTACAGCCAATTTTAAAAATTTAAACATGTATGTAATCGAGTCGTGTCTATGAAGCGGCAGTGACATACGTTCCTGTAATACGTGGTATGTTAAAAAAAACTGAAGGTGTATATTTCGGTCGGTATATTCCTTTTTAAGGGATGGATCATCGGATTTCCACCCAGACAGGAGGCAAACATTATTTCTTGCCACCACTTAATACCCGCTAAATGGCTTCGTCAACCTGCCTTACAAAGAATTGCGGTGTTAAATCAGGTCCATCATGAAGCTAACCTCCATTTTGATGTAGGTATTAAAATTTGCACTCGTTTATAAATTTTGCTGACGTCGCACTTAATTAAATACGTGTGCAGTTTTCTTCACATTGTGTAAATTTAATTCCTTTCCCTTTTAGTGGGAAGTATCAATCCCTCCCCCTACCCCCTTTTTTTGGTTGGTCTGCACAACATTTTTTCATCCATCCACACTACCATGTCTGTGACTTATTTTGAGTTGACATTCCATCCTTAATGATCAATTCTGAAGCTTCGAAACAAAGAAATTATATGAATACAGCTTTTAAGCATTGCGAATACACACGCTTTTTTTTTTAAATAAATGACGTAACAGTTGACTTTGCTACGAATAACACAGCGTCACTTTATGGTAATTTTTGCCAAGCAAAAAGCATTTCAATTTCAGCATAACTATGTATGGAGACCTGGTTCCAAAGGTCAGCTGCAGGGCACAGTGTGACTAAATTGCGAATATCATGGCGCCTGAAAAGGCCGTAAACAAAAATGCGAGTTGCATTTATGTAGAAAAAACATTGTTTTAAAATACTGGAAAAATAATTTGTCAGTTGGAAAGTGCAGAAATTTGTTCGGTCTGTTTACATCGGGGCTTTAAATCCCCTATGACAAACTGTTTATTGGTTCTGTTGAGGAGGCACAACAAAATTCTTAATGAGCTTCTAAAACGTTATATTGAGGCGGTATTTTTTTTTTGTTAAATTTATAATATAATTTTGAAATTTAATACTAAAGTAAGCACAACACATATTGAAATTCGCATATTTAAAAGTCGCGGTATTTACTAACGCTTAATTGAATAATAACTAGTGGTCTGTATTGTTTTTCAGTTAAGCTTCTGACTGTAATAGAATTACATTTTAATTAGTAATATAATTTATATAAAATATGTATCCATTTTGTTGTAAAGAGCCCATTTAACTGTAAATTCCAGTCACATATACGCTAATATTATTTGTAAATTGCCCCGTATCCCTGCTTATTGAAGTATTTTTTCCCCATGTAATTACAAATATTTTGAATTAAAAGTGAAACATGAGGGTTTGTTTATTAATATTTTGAATTTTGCCTTTTTACTGCAACTGTTAAAGATACAAATTACAGTTTCTGTGACGGTCTTAGTTTATTTTTCTAGACAACTCGAGTATTTGTATATAAATATAAAAATATATATAAAACCACGTTGATCAGTCAAATGACTTACTGCAGTAAGTATTTCTTGCGAACAACGCAATCACTTTACCAATGCGGGAGTTCCAAAAACCCGGGATTTAGTACAGTATTTACAAGATTTCGAAACTGGATCTTATATCTTGCCAGATGAAATCAGTTCACATCCACTCTCTTTATTTAATTCTGTCCATCCACCCACGCCTGCGCCTTAAAAGATATTTCAATGTTTAGGTTTGCACGGTAGGAAGTAGTTTGTAGGAAGTTCAGAACTGAATGATAAGAGGAGTTCTCCGATTGTGGTATGCTCTTCTGTTCAGTTCTGTTAATTTGTTACTTTTGCTCAAAAATATTTGGACTGTTCTCTTTATACGACAATGGATTGGCTGATCATCCTTGAGTGATAATTTTATTCTAAAGTTTAATTCGGGAAATGTGAACATACGCCCTATTCATGTTCGTCTCCACATGCTTCCGGAACGACCTGCTTCTTTCCTCTAATATAGCTACTTCTTTTTACTTGTTAGTAACATTTGTGTTTTTACAGACAACAGCAATGCCTTCAGCACAAAATAGAAAGTAGAGTCCCGTCCTAACTGACGTTCCTTTTGTTTCCGTTAAACCTGAATAGTGTTTATGGTAAAGAAAAAAAAAAGGGTCTCCTTTTGTTCGATCATTCCGAAAAGGAACTGCGTCAGAAAAACGCAACTATTACGAAATTTACTGTAGGTTTTATTAAAGTTTATTTCAGTTAGCCTACGCAAACCAAAAGTTCTTCAAAAGTAGATTAGTCACTAACAGCTCGAAATTAAAATTATACGGAACTGTCATAAGACCAATAGTGACATACGACTCAGAAACATGGATGCTGAAAGAAACCACAATTCAGAAATTGCTGGTCTTTGAGAGGAAAATTTTAAGAAGAATATTTGGACCTACGAAAGAAAATCAAATATGGAGGATTAAAACTAACGAAGAATTAGATAAACTGATAAAACATAAAAATATAGTCAGTTATATTAAAGCTCAAAGACTTAGCTGGTTTGGTCACGTACAGAGAATGCCAGATACCAGAACAGTCAAGAATATACTTAATTGGAATCCTCTAACCAAAAGATCACAAGCAAGACCCAAGTACCGATGGGAGCATAACGTCAAAGAGGACATTTGCCAAATGAAGATTACAAATTCGATAACCTGCGTCCAGGATCGAGGGAAATGGAAAGACGTCGTTGAGAAGACCATAGCTTTCAACCATTACAGGAAGTTCAGTGCCTGAAGAAGAAGAAGAAGAAGAAGAAGAAGAAGAAGAAGAAGATGATGATGATGATGATGATTTCAGTTAGCCTAACTAGTTTCACAGTGATAGTGTTATGCAAAACTTTGCTCCCACTTAGTCGTACG
>Ga0136643_10002879_pt1 | contig 22755 bp, 19 predicted proteins | sample TergutLab28metaG_FD_96883 | JGI IMG/M metagenome (GOLD analysis project Ga0136643, IMG submission 96883) | Labiotermes labralis P1 segment gut microbial communities from Petit-Saut dam, French Guiana - Lab288 P1 (version 3) (version 3) | ecosystem: Host-associated > Arthropoda: Insects >... | reverse complement strand
AGAAAAAATTTACGCTGGATGGTTAGCCAAAATTATTGGCATACGTCTTGGTGCACCCATTGAGGGCTGGACTTATGAGCATATTAAAAATGTTTATGGGGAGATCCACAACTACCCGGTGGATTACCACCGCTTTGCCGCTGATGACGATAGTAACGGCCCGCTTTTCTTTCTGCGTGCGTTGGAAGATGGGGCAGGTGGCACTGATTTAACCCCCCAGGCAGTAGGTGAGGCCTTGCTAAATTACGCACCTTACGAACATGGCTTTTTCTGGTGGGGAGGTTATGGCGTTTCTACTGAGCATACAGCGTATTTAAATTTGCGGGCGGGTATTCCTGCACCTAGAAGCGGCAGTATAGAACAAAACGGACATACTGTGGCAGAGCAAATTGGTGGACAAATTTTTATTGATACCTGGGGATTAGTATGCCCCGGCAATCCGGATTTGGCGGCAAAGTATGCAGAAGCTGCCGCAAGTGTTACCCATGGGGGTAATGGTGTTTATGGTGGAATTTTCATAGCTGTTTGCATTGCCTACGCTTTTGAGGAAAAAAATATACGCGAGATTATAGAAAAAGGCTTATCATACATTCCGGCAGACTGCGAATATACCCGCGTAGTACGCGCTGTAATGAATTTTTACGATACCCAAACAACCCGCAACTGGCGGGACTGCTACAAATATATTTTCGAAAATTTTGGCTATGACAAATACCCTGGCAACTGCCACATTATCCCTAACATTGCAGTAATGATTCTTGCCTTGTTGTATGGGGAAGGTGATTTTGATAACACTTTAAATATCTGCAACATGTGCGGGTGGGATACAGATTGTAATGTAGGCAATATTGCTACCATAATGGGCGTAGTCTGCGGGCTAGAGGGCATTAATTATGATAAATGGCGCAAACCGATAAATGACTTTTTATCTTGCTCTAGTGTCATTGGCGACCTTAACAATATGGATATTCCCTTTGGGGCGGCCTATATTGCAAAGCTTGCCTTTGCAAAAGCAGAATTGCCGGATATTTGGAGAGAGATAATAGAAAACCGGATAAATAGCTGCCACTTCGAATTCCCGGGCTCTACTCATGCAATTGAGGTACGTAAGTTTGATGAAAAAGCACCATGCGAAGCTACTATAATTAATTCCGACGAACAGGCCGCAACAGGCACGCGTTCCCTTAAGGTGCATGTTATGCCGCTTTCTCCTCGAGAAAGGGTTTTTGTTTACAAGCGGACTTATCTATATCCCCATGATTTTGATAATAACCGGTACATGCCTAGTTTTTCACCATTATTATACCCGGGACAGATAATTAAGGGCAGTGTTTTTGTACCGGAAAATACCAGTGACGCAGTTGTCCGCCTATATGCAAAAGACGGTACAACAGGTGAAATTATACAAGGCGAGCCTGTAAATGCTGAAAAAGGAAAATGGATGCATCTATCCTTTAAGCTTCCGGCGATGGAAGGCGCAGTACTTGATGAAGCAGGTTTTGTTTTTGATATGGTGGCAAATGAGAAAAGCTACAGCACAGATTTATTATGTTTCATAGATGACCTTTACTTTGAAGGGCAACCAGATTACACGGTAGACTTTTCTAAAGTAAAAGAGGAAGTTTGGACCGGTATCCATAAAGGGATAAGCCAATTTACCCGGCTAAAGGGCTTGGCCTATTTATCTAAAGATATGCTGCACCTAACCTGTGCGGATTATGCTGAGGTATATACCGGCTGTCATGATTGGCAGGATTATACTGCAGCGTTTGAATTGACGCCTCAAGTAGGGGGTGACCACTTTGTTAATTTTAGAGTACAGGGTGCAATACGTTCATACGCGGCGGGGTTTTCTGACAGCAAGCTTGTGCTTATGAAAAACGCATCTACAGGCAAGGGGTATTGCATAATGGCTGAAGTTGATTTTTGCCACGAAAATAACAAAACATATGTAATAAAAATAGAAGCCAAGGGCAATAAATTTAAAGTATGGGTAGATGGTGCAGAAATGCTAAGCTACACGGATAATGACCGCCCATATATGACCGGGTCCATAGGTCTGTCTGTGCAGAAGGGCAGTCATTGTGCCTATCGTCGGATTAAGATTGGACTATAAGTTAACTTCGGGGAAAACAGGATAAAATCAAAAAAAATTCAAGTGGTTGCGCTCAGCAACCACTTGAATTTTTTTGTGCGTAGGATGTGTGTGGAAACCTACCCTAACAACGTTTCAGCCTCTTTCATATTATTTATGACTGGCACATCAAATGGGCAGCGGTTTTCGCAATGCCCACAGCTTATGCACGCACTACCTTTAACGGCTAAACTTTGATAGTGGGACTGTATGGATGGAGGTATGGTTTTAGGTGTAAGTTTTGCGATGTCCAGATATTTATTTATGGTGGCAATATCGATATTAACAGGGCAAGGTTGACAATGGCTGCAATACACACATGCTCCTTTAAAATCGTTGCGCATGGTACTTATTATGTCGGCGTAGTCTTTTTCTGAATCTGTAAGGTTTAGATAGTTTAATGCTTGGGTCATTTCTTCAACTGTTTTGCAACCAGGCAGCACACTGCACACGGCTGGGCGGGTAAGCGCGTAATGCAAACATTGCCCTAGGGTTAATGGCTTGGCAAATGGAGTATGTTCTTTGGACATTAGCTTTCCTGCGCCAAGTGCTTTCATTACAGTTATGCCAATTTGTTTTTGCTCGCATAAGGCATATAGGGCGGCGCGGTCCGGGTCTATGCCTCGGAACATATCTTTGCCAAAGCCTTTGTCGAAATGGTCGAATACATATTCATCGGATGGCAGCATGTCAAATGCCGGGTTTAGGCTGAACATCATCATTTCTGGTACGCCGGTTTCTATTACACCCATGGCGGTTTTTGGGTTGTGAGAGCTGAATCCGATATGCCCGATGTCGCCTTGCTGTTTTAGTTTTTGTACGTATTCAACAAAACCTGTTTCAAATACGCCTTTGTAATCCTCTTCAGAATCGATAAAGAATAGCATTCCAAGTTCGATGCGGCCAAAAATGCGTAGCATTTCCTCAAAGTATTTTTTTATTGTGGGAAGGTCGCGGCTAATGTCGTACTGCTTATTTACATCTGTTGCGCCGATGTGGCCTTGGATTATCACGTTTTTGCGGCGGTTGCCCAATGCTTTTGCTATTTTCTCCCGCACTTCTGTGCCCGGCATAAAGATGTCTAAAATATTTACGCCGCCGTCTAGGGCTACATCTAGGGTTGCTTTTATTTGATCGTATGGTGGGTTGCCAACGTCAAAATATTCACAGCCGAGGCCAATAATGCTGGATTTTAGTCCGGTGTTGCCAATTGGTCTGTACTCCATCTAAAACACTCCCTTGGATTTTAATGGGGACTTGTCGCAGCCTTCTTGCTATGGGTGTGCGGGGTGCCCACGAATAGTTTTTTGTATTGCCATCTAAAAAGGCGTACCAACATCTCTTTCCTTGTTAACAAATTTGGTTAAATTGCCTATATACATTAACTCCACGGTGCCGGTTGGGCCGTTCCGTTGTTTTGCAATTATTACTTCGGCTTCGCCTATTTTCAAGGTTTCTTTGTTGTAGTATTCGTCACGATATAGGAATGCAACAACGTCTGCGTCTTGCTCGATAGCGCCGGATTCACGCAGGTCACTTAGCATGGGGCGCTTGTCGCTGCGGCCTTCTACAGCACGGCTTAACTGTGCTGCAACCAGTATTGGAATATTAAGCTCCTTTGCCACGGCCTTTAAGGAGCGTGAAATTTCGGAAATTTCTAACTGACGGGATTCGGGGCGAGAACTTGCGGAAGCAGACATTAATTGTAAATAGTCGATAACTACAAGCCCCAAATCCTTTTCCATTTTTAAGCGGCGGCACTTTGCTCTAAGTTCGGTTACGGAAAGTCCGGGCGTATCATCCAGATAAAGGGGGGCGTTAGACATTGGCGCAATTTTTTCTGCTATGCGGCCCCAGTCATCGTCCTGCAGTGCGCCTGTGCGCAGGCGTTGAGAATCGACGGAGGCTTCCGCACTTAAGAGGCGGTTGACTAGTGAAGCACTGGACATTTCTAAGCTAAAAAATGCAGTGGGCACTTTATTTTTTATTGCGGCATTACCTGCAATGTTTAGTAAAAGTGCGGTTTTACCCATAGATGGGCGAGCGCCAATTAAAATAAGTTCCGCAGGTTGGAGTCCGGCGGTTTTTCTATCAAAGTCGGAAAAGCCGGTGGGTACGCCGGTTATGCTGCCCTGGGTTTCAAAGAGCTCTTCCAGCTTTTTTGTGGTATCAACAATTACTTCGCTAATATGAGCAAAATCTCTTGTGGTACTGCGCTGGGATATATCAAAAACGCTTTTTTCGGCCCGCTCCACAATGGCAGAAACGTCTTCTCGGGCTTCATAACCGGCGTTTACAATAAAACTTGCAGATTTTATTAATTGCCGTAGTACAGATTTTTCTGCAACAATTTCTGCATGGCGTTTAATATTTGCAGATGTGTAGTGTGCTGCTGCAAGTTCGTTCATTTTTTCCCGGCCGCCAATTTGCTCAAGCATGCCTTTTTCTGCTAGTTTATCGCTTAGGGTAACAATGTCTACAGGAATACTTCGGGTAAAAAGCTCCACCATTGTTTCAAAAATTATTTGATTGTCTGGGCGATAGAAATCTTCGCCTATGAGCACCTCGTGGGCTGTGGCGATGGCCTCTCTGTCAAAAAGCATACTTGCAAGTACCGCAAGTTCCGCCTCTTGGTCGTTAGGGGGAATTCGTGGTACTTGCATGGGGGGTGATTGGATATCCTGACTTGAAGCTGGATTTGGATCTAATGGATCAAACATGATTATTCAGCCACGGTTTCAAATTTTAGTGTTGCGGATACCTGCGGATGAAGTTTAATGTTGGCAGTATGCTCACCAGCGGTTTTTATTGCGCCTACCACGATTTTTTTCTTATCAACGGAAATACCTTGCCTTTGCATGGCTTCTGCAATTTCCTTATTGGAAATGGAGCCAAACATCCTGCCGCCACTGCCGGCTTTTACTGGAATTTTTATCTCCACCTCGCGTATTTTTGCAGCGAGAGCCTGTGCTGCTTCAACTTCTTGCTGTAACTGGCTTGCAGCCTTTTTCTGCTGTCCTTCTAATTGGGCCATGTTTGCCTTTGTTGCTTCTACAGCTAATTTGCGCGGAATTAGAAAATTGCGGGCATGGCCATCAGATGCTTCTATTGTTTGCCCTTTTTTGCCGGTGCCTTTTACGTCTTGTAGTAGGATTACTTTCATAGTTTGATTCCATTCCTTTCAGTCGGGCGAAGCCCTTCCTTCATACTTATTTCTCCCGAGTGTAGATTTCTAAGATTATGTCAAATATTATAGCATGATTCTGGGCAGGAAGTAACTACACTTTAGGAAGACTCTTTTGGGATATAGGCAAAACACCAAAAGTTTGACATTATTCTCTCAGTTGGCTATATTGGTATTATGCATTAAAGTATTTAGGAGGCGAATGTATGCCAGCAATGCCAGTTATTACTCCAATGTTTTTTGTAACGGCGATAAATATTGCTTTTATGATTTTTGTAATTTTTGTGCAAAGGCGCAATACCGCCGCTACCTGGGCTTGGGTAGTGGCTATTGCGCTGCTTCCAGTTGTCGGTTTTGTCTTTTATATGGTGTTTGGGCAGGATAGCAGAAAGCAAAAAGTTTTTCTGCAAAAGTCGGAGGAGGATGAACTGCTTCTTGCGGCCTACCAAGGACATGGCGCAAATGAAGGCGAAAGGACGATGGATAATCGCGCAACACTGTTTTATGATGGTGTAACCAAGTTTGAGGCACTTTTAAATGATATTGCAAATGCGAAAGAATTTATTTTTGTGCAGTACTACATTTTTCGTGGGGATAAAACCGGAGAGAAGCTAATAAGCGCCCTTGCCAGACGTGCAAAAGAAGGACTGGAGGTTCGTCTTTTGGTTGATGGAATGGGCTGTCGCGCAACCCCAAGAGATATGTACCAGCCACTGCTTGACGCAGGCGGGCAGCTTGCACTGTTTTTGCCGCCGGTGCCTGTGCGTATTAACTTTCGCAACCATAGAAAAATTGTGGTGATAGACGGCAGTTTTGCATACCTTGGGGGTAGCAATATTGGGGATGAGTACTTAGGAAAGTCTAAACGGTTTGGTAACTGGAAGGATTCTCATATGCGCCTTACGGGCAGCGCGGTTTCGCCGTTAATGCTACGTTTTATTATGGATTGGAACTTTGCCGCAAAAAAAGCGCGCACCCGGTCTTTATTCCCTAAACTGGCAAAGCATCGCCGTTTTATTAAACGGCTTAAAAATACGATAACGGACATGGCTGTTAAACCGGAATACTTTAAGGCAGTAACAACTGGGGATCAAACCTGTGATGATACGATAGCGCAAGCCACCGGTGCAAAAATGTCCATCGTTTCTAGCGGGCCGGATACGGAATATCCATTTGTGCTTCACGGCTTTTGCCGCATGGTAATGGAGGCAAAAAAGTCTATATATATTCAGTCGCCATATTTTGTGCCGGATGAGGCACTATTTACCGCCCTTAGAATTGCGGCGCTTTCTGGTGTTGATATTAGAATTATGTACCCCGCCAACCCAGACCATCCGTTTGTGTACTGGGCCGGTTCTTCCTATGTTGGCGAACTTATGGGTGTGGGCGTTAAGGGTTATGAGTATGAAAATGGTTTTATACATTCCAAAACAATTATGGTGGATTCTAAAGTGTGTGCGATAGGCACCGCGAACATGGATGTGCGCAGTTTTAAAATTAATTTTGAAACCCAAGCGTTTATAGACGATGTCTCCATAACCTGCGAGTTGGAAGAATCCTTTAGGCGAGACATGGAAGACTGCCGCCTTTTAACCCTTGATGGTTATAACAAGCGTGGAAGAGTTGTAAAAATAAAAGAGGGGATTTCTCGACTGTTTTCGCCATTGATATAAAAAAGAGCCATTGGCTCTTTTTTAATTCAGTTGGTGGCTAATCGACACCAACTGAATATTACTGCAACAATCCATCTAGCCAATCATAGCCATCGGGATAAGTTTTATCTAACGCAGTTATAAACCACTGCTTGCTTTCAGCAGGCAATAGGGGAAGGATTATTCTAAAATCATCAGGTGTTTTATCTTTGTGAAGCTCATGGGTAAAATATACTTGGGGAGATTTTAGAAATAATACTAATTCCGGTGCCATATAGGGCACATCATCCTTGTATAATATTGCTTTATCGAGATTTCGTGTAATATTTTTTTCTTTACCGCAGATAAAATTGCTGCCATCATTATGGTCTAAAACTATTTCGATAAAATTAAAATCGGTTTGCTCGGCAGCTAAAATTTCAAAATCGTAAAAGTCTGTCTCGCCTTCTCTTAATTTGGGTGCAAGATGCGTTCCGGGTTTAATTGCCCATATTATCCTAATTTCATCCAGCTTGCTGTCATTTGCGTTAGCTATGGGCGTAAGTCCGCCCATGCTTCCTGGTTCGAAAACTCTTTTATAGATATTCCAATCATTATTTTGCAAAAGTGTAACAACATCTTTTTTGTTTTCGTCAAACACGGATATGTCTAAATCGCTATGCTTTCGCAGGGTTTTTCCTGCAAAAAGTTCTAAAGCAAATCCGCCGCAAACATAGTATGAAAACCCGCAGTTTTTAAACAGTTTGTTTCCTTCTGTTATTAACTTATTCATAACATTAAACCCTCCTAATCATGCATATCGTCATTTTAGGTGACTATACACGCATTTGTCAACGCATCCTATAGCCTCTTAAAATTCCTGCGTGCAAAAAGTGCAATGACTGTAACCACCCCGGCTGTAGCAAACATAATTACATAAGGTACCGTCGCAAGCCGTTCAAAAGCCACTCCATAGGCAAGCTGCCCAAGGGCATTTGCTAAAAACGGAATCATGGCTACAACGGATATCACTTTGCCTATAAGCTCTGCAGGTGTTTCTCCTTGAATCAAAGATAGGATTCGAATATTAACCATTGTAACCGTGGCAATCGCCAATAGGCTTGCGACGGTTATAACAACATATGCCACAAAATATGATGCCCCCAGCCAAAGCACTAACCCAATAGGAATTAAAACAAGCCCAGACATCATAATGGGTATATAGATGTTGCTTGTTCTTAATTTGTTGCCTAATACACCAGTGATAATGCCGCCTAATATCCCACCTGTTAACATAATGCTTTGGCTTAGGCCAACAAACTCCATGCCCATCCCTAAATGCTGTGTAATTAAAACAGGCACTCCAATCATAATCATAGAAGCCAGTGTTGCCGCGAACATAAATATGACTATGATAGATTTTAGGATAATTGATTTTCCTTTCATAAACGCAGCCGATTGAGATAGGTCACTCTTTACTATTTTAACAATGCCGCCAGAACTATCTTGTTGTTTAAATGGCACACGAATAAATAAATCCATTACCGCAGTAATGCCAAAGCATATTGCACTTGCTACCAATATCGGAAACAGCCCAAACCTTGCAAACAACACCCCGGCAATTGCCATACCTCCCATGCCCGATAGAGAGTTTACTAAATTTACAGCAGAGTTTGCTGGCACAAGCTTTTCTTCATTTATTAAAGCAGGTACACTGGCACTTACTGCAGGCATATACACTCCTTGAATGGCGTTGAGGGCCATTAGTTTTACAATGATGATTGGTACAATGGCAGTGGTAAATCCACTGGCCAATATATATCCTACAATAAGCAGGGTCGTTGCCGCATCTAACCAAAACATAACACGCTGTTTTCTAAAGCGGTCTGCTATCATGCCGCCTATGGGTGACATAAGCAGAAGCGGAATATTTGTTAGGCCCATTATAAGGCCAAACAGTGCGGCAGATCCGCTAATATACAGCAGATAAAGGGGCAGAGCGAAACTTAATATCATGTTGCCGAATATGGAAATAAATTGCCCGCCTACAAGTAATGAAAAATCTCTGTTCCAAAGTCTATTTATTTTTGATTCCGTTCTAATGACTGTCTGTTCCATTTTGAATCTCCTTGTTATTAAAATTTTTATATAGTTTCATAAATTGAGATATGTGGTTGTCTGTTATAACATCTGCGCCTAACCCGCGCATCATTTGTTGAATGAATTGCATGCGATGAAGCAGATTTTCTGTGTCACACTCAAATATAATTGGATTGCACCAATAATTCATAAGCAAAACTAAGGCTTCTGCACACTGGGTTGGATGTGTCATTGTGATAGAACCGTCCTGTATACCTTCTTTAAGTATTTGGGCGTAAGTGGGGGCGGCTATTTTTAGACTTTCTTGCATGATAGCTAAAATCATTTGTGGACTTTTTAAAACTTGTACATCTGCAGTGTTTGTAGCATCCGCTGTATCTTCTAAAAGTCTGTTTAATAAGGCAATCATTTTTTCTTTGCCTGTCAGGTTTACAATTTTATTAAGCCATTTGCGAACTAATTGGTTGTGTGCTTTGGCTTGGTTGACTATGACTGCGGTTAAAATTTCTTCCTTTGAATTAAAGTGATGAAAAATAGATCCTTTTGATACTCCAGATTCATCAACTATTTCTTGCATACTTGTCTTGTCAAACCCTTTTTCGTTAAAGCGCTTCATAGCTGCGGATAGAATAAGTTCTATTGTTTCTTTAGAGTTATATCTGCGAGGCATGGTGTTTCCTCCTTTGGAATAAAACCGACCGTTGGTTTAATTATAGAATAAATAATTCATTTGTCAAGGTTTTTTATTTTTTTGTTCGTAAAGTGTGCTTGAGATATGTATAACTAGCCACGTCATTTCAAATAATATGCCTGATAGAATATAAGGAGGGAGAATTTTGTTATGAGAAGATTCTATTTATTATGTACTTTATTCGCTTTTGCACTTTCTTTTGGGCAGCTTGCTTTTGCTGCGGAATACACACCCCATGATATTGAAAATATGACACTGGCCTATACGATTGTTTACCCGGAGGGTTGTAAAATTCCGGATAATTCTAAAGTCGTGTATCTTACATTTGACGATGGCCCAACAAAATACACACCGGAGATTTTAGAAATACTTTCTAAGTACGATGTGCCGGCTACTTTTTTTGTGGTAGGTAATACAGCGTATACCCATTATATAAGCGATATAGTGGAAGGCGCTCATGCCATTGGCTTGCATAGCTATGACCATGATTTTGAGAAAATATACAGCTCAAAAGAAGCGTATTTTAATGATTTGAAGAAAATTGACGACATTGTTTTTGAGCATACCGGAACCCGCAGTATGATTATTCGTTTTCCTGGGGGCAGCAGCGTTAAGCGTGGCACAAATAAATGGTTTATGCAGCAGTTAGGGCAGGATGTTAAAGAAAGAGGCTATCAATACTTTGATTGGAATTGTGATAGCGGTGATGCAAGGGGCTCTAAAACAGCCTCCTGTGCGCTTAGCAAAATTAAGTCAACGGAAAAGGAAGTTGGAGATATTGTAATTGTGCTTATGCATGACACCAAACAAATTACAGTAGAATATCTGCCAGATGTTATTGACTATTTTAAAGCGCTGGGTTATACATTTTTGCCTTTATGTCCAGCTTCCCCTGCGGTGCATCATAGCTGGTAGCTGTGATGCACAAAAAAAAGATGTTTTTCAACATCCCTTTTTTGTTATTTATTTTGATATGCGTCTTAGTTTGGTTTTGGTGCGTTATCATCTTCGCTGCAAGTGCAGTCACCTTCGCCGCCACAGCATGTTTCTGCCTTTTCTAAAGAATCACTAATATTGCAAGCTAAATTATCTAGGGCAGCGGCAGCTTTTTCTAAGGCAGTTTGGCTGGCCTTTTTTAATTTAGGCTCGGCTTCTTTGTAAAGCACTTGGGCTTTGCAGCCAACTTCTTTTGCAAATTTGGTTACATCTTGAGCAAATTGTTGAATTTTTTCTTCAACGTTTTCACGGGTTTCTTTGCTCATAATTCTTGAACTGCCTAAAACCTCTAAAAGGTTTGCAGCTTCCTCTGCTGTAATTTTGCCGGACTCTAATAGGTCCAATACGCGCATTTTTTCATTCATTTTAATCAGTCCTCCGTGTATATTTTATACTAATACATACGTGTATATACAGAAAAAAGTTTGCGGCACATATTTTGCTTTGTGTATGATATGTCAAAATGCGCGCACAATATATTTAGCTTTATAGCAATTTATCTTGAAAACAATCGAAAGCGAGACCGAAACTCAGGGCTTTAACTGCGTTTTCGGGGGAAGCTTGAGGTGATTTTCAAGTTAATTGTCTATAGTTTCAGTATAACACGGAGGCGCGATATAATGAATAGATATTTTTCAGTAATTTTTACAATTTTGGCAATTGGTGTCATGGCAAGCACGCCGGTTTTTGGTAATACAACAATAGAAATTCCAACTGTAAATGCCCATGGCGCAATTTTAATGGAGGCAGAAACAGGGCGGGTTTTGTGGGGAAAAAATGAGCATACGCCCTTGGCAATGGCAAGCACAACAAAAATAATGACAGCGATACTTGCCTTAGAAAGCGATCGGGCTGACGAAATGGTAACCGTATCAGGCAAAGCTGCCGCCGCACCCCGGATGAAAATGTTTTTGCAGAAGGATGAAGAGGTAAGGCTTGGGGATTTAATGCTTGCGTTAATGCTAGAATCTTCTAACGACGCGGCGGTGGCAATTGCAGAACACTTATCCGGCTCTGTAGAGGCTTTTTGCAAAGAAATGACAGAGAAGGCACATTCTTTGGGCGCAAAAAATACGATTTTTGAAACGGCAAGTGGTTTAGATGCCGGACGGCATCAGTCTACACCTTACGATTTGGCGGTAATAACACGCTATGCATTAACAGTTCCGGGGTTTATTGAGCTTACAAACACCCGGGCCGCAAATTTTACCAGCAGTAAACGAAGTTACGCGTTTAACAATAGAAATCGCCTTTTAAATGAATTTTCAGGCGCAAATGGAGTAAAAACCGGTTTTACTAATAAGGCCGGACACTGTTTTGTTGGGGCCGCTAAGCGGGATGGAATGCAGTTAATATCTGTGGTGCTGGCATCGGGCTGGGGAACGAAAGGGCGTAACCAAAAATGGATAGACACAAAAGAAATATTAAATTTTGGTTTTGATAATTACGAATTTCAAACAATTATAACGGCTGAAGACCTTGCGGGTTCTGTGCCTATCACTCGTTCACGCTCTGGCCCGGTGGATTTTATGTACAGCTACGGAGCGCGGGTGCCTCTTAATAAAAGTCAAAACGAAAAAGAATCTGTGTATGTACAGTTGTATATTCCTACATCTCTTAAGGCTCCGGTTTCTGCCGGAGATAGGATAGGGACAGCAAGGGTTTTTATTGGTACGGACTTTTTCAAAGAAATTCCCCTTGTTGCAACAGACAGTGCAACAAGGCATGATTTTAAAACCTCGTTAGAGAAATTATTAAATTCTCATGTGTCACTTTTCACAAAAAAAGACGTGGATATAACCCTTCCGGAATTTTTTGCATTTCCGAATATACTTCCTCCCACATAAATTTGATTTTATGCTTCCTGTACCGCTTGGTAATGTGGTAAAATCCTAGGACAGAGTCTTAGAAAATAAACGAGGTATAAACCATGGCTGATCATATCCACACAATACCGGTATTAGATGCGCTGCGCGAACCGGAGTACTGCGCGTTTTGTGTAATGCAAAAAAAACTGGAAACCAGTGTCATACAATTTATACTGGGCCCGGCGTATATGGAAGATGATGTGCGCATGGAAACAAACAAGGTGGGGTTTTGTAAATCTCATCTAGAAACCATGTACAAAGAGCAAAACCGCCTTGGTCTTGCTCTTATGCTACATACACATATGCAAACCCTGTGTAAAGATACGGAAAATATTATTAAAGGAAGGCAGCCCACAACATTTTTTGGTAAAGACCCTAGCGGAATGTTGGCCCGGGTGCAAGCGCATATTGCAAAAACAAGTGAAAACTGTTACGTATGCCGCCGCGTGAAGGATACGTTTAATAGATATGTAGATACATTTTTCTATTTATGGGGCAAGGGCGGCGAAGGTGCTGCGCTTATAGAGAGTCAAAAAGGTTATTGTATGCAGCATTTTATCGCGCTTTTTGCAGGGGCAGAAAAATTTGGACGTGGTAAACGTGAGAAATTTTTAGATGTACTCTTGCCATTGTGGCAAAGAACCACACAGGAACTGGAACAGGATTTAGACTGGTTTGTGCAAAAATTTGACCACCGCAACGCAAATGCACCTTGGAAAAATTCCAAAGATGCCCTACCTAGGGCAATAGATTTTTTAGGCTAACTACATGAAAACTATTTGTGCGCACAGCGTACACCCGTAGCGAAGGCGAAGGAAGCGTAGCCGGGCTTCTCTCGGCAGAGCCCCATTGCGAAAGGATGACAAATTTGATAAGAATAATAAGAAAAAAATTAAAGCATTTTTTTACAGTAGAACGCGCAAAACTTAAGGAAATGACCTTTGCAGAAAAACGCGACTATATATGGACATACTATAAAATACAAATAATGGCTACCTTATTTCTTGTTTTTATGTTTGGCAGTTTAATTAATACATGGTTTATAAACCCGCCAAAACAAGAGTACTTATATATTGCTTGGCTTGGGGAGTTTGCAATGCCTGCAACTTTGGATAATTTGGCAGAACGGCTTTCTGTGATTGTAACAGACCCAGACAGGGAGACGGTTGCAGTTACAGCCTATGCGGAAACAGGCGACCCGCAAATGGATATGGCACTTAGTGCGCGTTTTTTTGGCAGAATGCAAACACAGGCTTTAGATTTGGTTCTTCTTGATTATTATGAGCTAAATGGCCTTGCGTCAATGGGTGCTTTCCGTCCGGTGAGAGATATCGCGCAAGCTGGGTTAGATAACCCCGCACTGTATCAAAAGATAACCGAGCGCATGGTGGCTATTACTTATATTTGTAACGTATCTGACGCAGAAATTACAGACATGTTGGCAATATCTCTTGCAGGGGTACCACTTTTGGAAGAAGTAGGTTTAAGTACAGATAATTTATTTCTTACCATGATATTTAACTCCGAAAACACCTACAAAGCGGCGAAAGCCATGGAAGTTATCTTTGGTATGTGGACGGAGGATGCATATCAATGAGTCTAAAAACTCCGAAAATAAAAATCCCGAATTTAAGAAACCCAGGCAGCGCATTTATGCTTTTTGTTGTTGTTTTTTACTTGGGGATGGTGCTTGTACGCGATATTTTGTTTAGCGTCCTAAGTAACCGTGGCGTTAACATGGATGCAATTCCTACACCGCTTATACTTATTTTTTCCCAGGTATTTGGGCTTGTTTTGCCTTTTGTACTGTGGATTATTTTTACAGGAGATAGCTTTAAGCGCAACTTGCCAAGTGAGAAGCTTGATAGGACGAATATTAAATACATTGTTCAACTCAGCTTTTTGATACAACCTGCTATGATGGCACTTTCCGCTATTTCTACTATATTTGCTCCCAATATCGCAGGTGAAGTGATTACGGCTTTTATGGCATATCCCTTTTGGCTTTTGGTTTTGGCTATCGCTATTACACCTTCTATTTGTGAAGAGTTAGTATTTCGCGGATATATTCAGACTAATACGCCGGGGAAGAAAATTAGGGACATTGCTATTATGAATGGCTTGTTCTTTGCAATAATTCACATGCACCCCCAGCAATTTTTTTATACATTTGCCCTTGGTGTTCTTTTTGCATACATGCTGTATTACACAAAGAATATTCTTTCGGTTATGTTGGCACACTTTATTATAAATGGTACCCAGCTTACATTTGCTACAGGGGCTCTTTGGCTTGCGGATGCGATAGAGCGTATTGCAGAATCCTTGCCATATTTGCAAGAAGGAATGGCAGATTTTTTGGAGACGCGGTTTGGGATAACTAATGTAATAGAAATAACAGACGCGGCAGCAGTATCAATGGATGCGGAGTTGACGGTAGAATCAATCATATCCACAATTGTTGTTTTTGGAGTGGTATTGGGTGTTACATCTTATTTTGCGGTGAAGATTTTTAAGAAGTTTGTTGCATACAATAGGCCTGAAATTAATGACGAAGTAGTAGCTGCAAGTGAAAAAAAGGGACTGCGAACTATTATGCGTAACTTTTTTATGGGTGACCCTGAAGAAGATTGTGAAAACGAAATGGCGGGCGGTGTACGAATTGACTGGTGTTTGATTGCCGTGGCAGTGATTTATGTAGTATTTGTATTTGTTTTACCCCACGTGTTATAGGCCGCGTACTTTGCCGTAAATAATTCAAGTGGCGAGTGTCACTATAAAGGAAGACCCGACCTCAGGGGGGAAGAGGCCGGGTTTTTGAGGGGGGATATTTAGTTGTTCCTTAAACGGAGTTTAAGGTCACAATTTAAATATTGCCAGTTTGTGTAAAGGTTATACTATATAAATAAAAAATTTACGCAACGTGCCATTGTGAGATTAGTATAGCAAGGGCAAATGGTAAATTTGAGGAGCTTGATTAAATGTCTTGGCTAGTTAAAAAACCTGAGTTTTATAAAACATTGTTAATGCTGGTAATTCCCATGGTGCTGCAGAACATGCTTTCCGTAAGTGTTAATCTTGCGGATAATGTAATGGTAGGACAGCTTGGGGAACGTTATGTGGCAGGGGTAATGGTAGCAAACCAAGTGCAAGGCATCTTAGGTGCATTGGTTGTTGGTATCAGTGCTTCCCTTGTGGTTATTGCGGCGCAGTATTGGGGCAAAAAGGATATTGAAAGTGTAAAGACCATTATTTCTATTGCGCTCAAGTTAGCTTTAGGCGTGGGACTTGTGGTGAGTATTATTGTGTTGCTTTTTCCGGCCTATGTGCTGCGTATTTTTACCAATGATTTGGGGGTTATAGCAGAGGGTGTGCGATACATACGCATCATTGCTTTTTCTTATGTATTCTTTTGCCTTACCCAAACATTGATAGGTGCCATGCGTTGTGTTGAGGTTGTAAAAATAGGGGTAGCGGTATCCTTATCTACCTTAGCTATTTCGGTGTTTGGCAACTATGTGCTTATTTTTGGTAACTGGGGCTTTCCTGAGTTAGGTATCCAGGGTGCGGCAATTGCGACATTAACCGCGCGAATTATGGAAGCGGTTATAATGGTAATATACGTACGCTTTATTGATAAACGCTTAAAATTCCGATTTATGGAGTTGTTTAAAACAAACAAGCAATTACTAATGGACTTTTTCCGTTATGGTTTGCCGGTTATAGGCGGCGATGTTTCTTGGGGTATGATAGGTACTTTTAAAATGGCCATTTTGGGCCGCTTAGGGGAATCTGTAATGGCTGCCCACAGTATTACTGTATTGCTGTACACATTAATAACCGTTGCTGTATGGGGAATATCCGGTGCCGGTGGCGTGGTAATAGGAAAAACCGTCGGCAGTGGAGATTATAATTTAGTCAAACAATATGCCCGCACTTTGCAAGTTATATTTGTAGGTACGGGGATTATTGCCGGGCTTTCGATTTTTGGACTGAGGGATGTTTTTATATCCCTGTATAATTTTGCTGCAGAAGCGCAGATTTATGCCCGCCAATTTATGACTATACTTAGTATATCTGTAGTATTTACTGCCTATCATGCGCCTTGTTTTACCGGTATAATAAGGGCTGGGGGGGATACAAAATTTGTATTTATTGTAGATTCTATTTGCAGTTGGGCATTTGTGCTGCCACTTTCGTTTTTGGCGGCGTTTGTGTTTAACGCACCGCCTTGGGTTGTGTTTTTATGTATATTTAGCGATCAGTTTTATAAGTGGATTATTGCGTTTGTTAAAACCAACCGCTTTAAGTGGATTATTAATTTGACAAGGGAAGAGGTAAGTTAAATGGGTGAAAGTATGAAAGGTATGAAACGCTCGCATTATTGCGGCGAGGTGAATCAAAATATGATTGGCGAAACAGTAACCGTAATGGGCTGGGTAAACAAGCGCAGGTATTTAAGCGGCTTAATATTTCTTGTAGTGCGGGATAAAACAGGGCTTGTGCAAGTTGTGGTGGACGAAAAGCGTGTATCTGCCGAGCATTATCAACTTGCGAAGGAAGTCATTCGGGGCGAGTTTGTAATTGCCGCAGTGGGTACAGTTATTGCCCGCACGCCGGAAAACGTAAACCCTGACATGGCTACAGGAGCCATAGAAATTGATGTAACTGACCTTCGGGTGTTGTCGGAAGCAGAAGTTCCGCCATTTCAAGTTGCAGATGAAGGTGTTGAGCTGGACACGCGCTTAAAATATCGCTATATAGACCTTCGCCGTCCGGATGTTCAAAAGATATTTCAAATGAGACATAAAGTGGCGCAAATTTTCCGTCAGTATCTATCGGAAGATGGTTTTACAGAAGTTGAAACCCCAATTTTAATAAACAGTTCGCCGGAGGGTGCTAGGGATTATCTTGTGCCGTCCAGAATGCATCCGGGACAGTTTTATGCCCTGCCTCAATCCCCACAGCAGATGAAGCAAATTCTTATGGTGGCGGGTTTTGATAAGTATTTTCAAATTGCAAAATGTTTCCGGGACGAGGACCTTCGCGCAGACCGCCAGCCGGAATTTACCCAGGTAGATATCGAACTGTCATTTGCTGACGAAGAAGATGTAATGAAAATGACTGAAAATATAGCTGCCCGCATAATGAAGGAAGTAATGAATGTTGAACTGGCCCCCAATTTCCCACGTTTAACTTGGGCAGAAGCCATGGAGCGTTTTGGGTCGGACAAGCCAGATACACGTTTTGGTATGGAGCTTAAAGATATTTCTGATATGGTAAAAGGCGTGGATTTTCAAGTGTTCTCCTCGGCGCTGGATAATGGGGGTAGTGTACGGGGCTTTTGTGCTGAAGGCTGCGCCGGATTGCCACGCAAGCAAATTGACGCCTTTGTAGACCTAGCTAAAACCCACAAAGCAAAAGGTTTAGCATGGATTACCCTACCTGAAGACGGCACAATAAAATCCACAATTTCAAAATTTTTCTCAGAAGATGAACTGCGTAAAATTGCCGACCGCTTTAATGCCAAAGCAGGGGACGTCATTTTCCTATGTGCGGATCAAACACCGATTGTGTTTGACGCACTTGGGGTTGTGCGTCTTGCCGCCGCCAAATGGAAGGGTGCAATCCCAGAAGGACAGTTTAATTTCCTTTGGGTTACACATTTCCCGCTTTTGGAATATTCCGAAGAAGATAACCGCTATTTTGCAGCACACCATCCGTTTACATCTCCCCAGGAAGATGATGCGCATATGCTGGAAAGTGATCCAGGCGCGGTGCGGGCGAGAGCATATGACCTTGTGCTAAACGGTAATGAGGTTGCCGGCGGTAGTATTCGTATTCATCAACGAGAATTGCAAGACCGCATGTTTGCGGCCCTTGGTTTTACACCGGAAACCGCCGCAGAGGGTTTTGGTTATTTCTTAGACGCGTTAAAATATGGCGTTCCGCCTCATGGGGGCATTGCGTGGGGATTTGACCGGTTTATTATGATTTTATCCGGTGCGGATTCTATTAGAGAGGTCATCGCATTCCCTAAAGTTAAAGATGCATCTTGCCCGATGACTGGTGCACCAAATGAAGTTGAGCCGGCGCAGCTTACGGAACTTGGGATTGAAAAGGCTGCGCAGTAAAATAATAAAAGGAGATGTAAAAATGGCTGAGATTATCAACGTTTGTAACGAGTATCTTCCGAGTGTGCGCTTAATAGGTAAGCGTTATACCAGTGCAGATGGTGCAGATGGCGGCTTTGGCCACAAATGGGGGGAATGGTTTCAAAATAACTGGTTTGCCTCATTGGAAAGCCTGGATCAAGTTCCAGATATGGAAAATGGCTACATTGGCTTTATGCGTGGCTGCCCAGATTTTGAGTACTGGATTGGTATGTTTTTACCACCGGAAACCCCTGCACCTGAAGGATATGACTACATCGACTTAGACAAATGCAATGTTGGCGTTTGCTGGATAAAGGGCAACGATGACGATGGCAGCATATACGCAATGCATGAAAAATGCTTTGAAGCCCTTAAAGAAAAGGGAATTGTTAATCGGGCATCTGACTGTGCTACCTGTACAACTAAAGGTTGTTTCTCTTTCGAACGTTACAACTGTCCTCGCTTTACTGAAAAAGATGCCCAGGGTAATGTAATCTTAGATTATGGAATTCGCCTGCCATGACCAAACAGGCAGATGTAGAAAGGCTCTATGTTAAGTCAGATACGCTTACAACAAGGATGGACTTTCATGCAAAGTATAGCGTAAACAAATATGGATTTGGTAACTGGACTTTTGACCAGTATAACTTTAAAGACGGAATGCGTATTTTAGAGCTGGGTTGTGGCACGGCAAAAATTTGGAATAACAGGGATGAACGCCTGCCCAAAGATGCGGAAATAATCCTTTCAGATTTTTCGCCACTTATGGTAAATAAGGCGCGGGAGTTGATGCAGGATAATCCGACCTTTTCTTTCCGGCAAATTAATATTGAAGAAATACCATACGGTGACGATTCATTTGATATGGTTATTGCCAATCACGTATTTCACCATGTGCAAGATAAGTCTAAGGCCTTGTCGGAGATAAGAAGGGTTTTAATGCCGGATGGTCGCTTTTATTCAACCACAATGGGTAAGGATACGCTGAAAGAGCTGACGGATATATTTCATAAGCTTGAGAATAAGGCGTCATTTGCCAGACCAATAGATATGCCTTATACACTGGAAAAAGGGGCCGATTTATTACAGAAATATTTTTCAAATATTGAACAAAGACAGTATATGGACGCGCTTGAAGTTACAAGTGCGGATGATTTAGTGGAGTACGTGACATCCTACAATGAAATTTCCGACGCTGTGATTTGTGAGTTGAGACAGCTTATAAATGAAGGTTTTGTTAATGACGTATTTAAAATACAAAAGACCCAAGGGATTTTTATCTGTGTGAAATAATTCAGTTGGTAACAGATCGTTACCAACTGAAAAACACCTTGTTGATACAGAGAGGATGACTGCACATGCCGCCAGACAATGTAATACCGGACATTTGGTTCCCAAACTTAGGAATTTATTTTGAAAATGTGCCACAGAATATTTTTAGCATTTTTGGTTTTGATATTTACTGGTACGCCATATTTATAATTATGGGCATTGCTGCCGCGTACTTTTTGGCAGTATGGCATGCCAAGGGCACAGGCCAAAATCCAGAAGACTATACAGACCTGCTTATGCTTGGTGTACCAATGGCCTTTGTTGGCCTGCGTGCGTACTACCTGATTTTTAATTGGGATTTGTATCGCGGGCAGCCAGTATTACGTACAATTTTTAATTTTCGCGGCGGTGGGCTTGCCATTTATGGCGGCATTATTGGTGCGTTATTGGCTGGGGTTATTATGGCTATGTGGAAGAACATACCCTTTACAAGGTTTGCAGATACTTGTGCGCCATCACTGCTATTAGGCCAGATTATAGGACGGTTTGGCAACTTTTTTAACAGAGAGGCTTTTGGTGGTGTTTCTGGCGGGCGGTTTGCCATGCGGCTTAGGATAGACCAAGTGCGTAGTGGGGTAACGGAGGAACTTTTACAAAACGTTTTTGTTCATGAGGGCGTTCAGTATTTTCAGGTTCATCCTACATTTTTGTACGAGGCATTTTTTAACCTCCTGCTTATGATTGCACTGATACTTTACCGCCCGCGCAAAAGGTTTGATGGTGAAGTTATTCTATTGTACATGTTGGGTTATGGTGTAATCCGTTTTTTTATAGAGGGACTGCGTACAGACCAGCTTATGTTCTTTAATACAGGTTGGCCCGCAAGCCAGCTGATGTCCATTGCATTTGCAGTATTCGCGCTAATATTAATAATTTTAGGGCGTATATATGGAAGAACTCCTACGAGAGGAGGCAGACGGTTTTAGTCTTTAGCTAATTCAAAAACTATTTGCGCGCACAGCGCGCACTCGTAGCGAACGCGAAGGAAGCGTAGCTGGGCTATGCCCAGCGGAGCGGCGGGGTTTGGGGCAGAGCCCCATTCTAATCAGAAGGGAATGATTTATGATGAAGGAACTTAACATTGCCTTAATAGGTACAGGCATTATCGCCCATGAACATATGCAACGTTACAGCGAAATTAAAGGTGTAAAAGTTATCGCGGCTTGTGACATTAACGAAAGCAAACTTAATGCTTTCTGCGATAAGTGGAACATCCCTGACCGCTATGCGGACTATAGGGAGCTTCTTAAGCGTGACGACATTGTAGCTGTGGATGTAAACTTGCATAACAACCTTCACGCCCCTATTTCTGTTGCCGTAATGGCGGCAGGAAAGCATTGCTATTGCGAAAAACCAATGGCAGGCTCATATATTGATGCCGTGGCAATGAAAGACGCCGCCGCAAAATACAATGTTAAACTGCACATTCAACTTGCGCTAATTTATGGCCCTCAAACAATGTGCGCTAAAAAAATGGTTGAATCTGGCCGTTTGGGCAAGTTGTACCATGCGCGCTCTTATGGTTATCGCCGCCGCGGCCGCCCGTTTGTGGATGGTTATGCGGAAAAGGAATTTGTGCAACCCCACTGGGCCGGGCATGGTGCACTTTATGATATGGGTGTGTACCATATTTCTCAGTTATTGTACTTGTTGGACACGCCGGAAGTTGACCGCGTATCCGGTTCGGTTTATCAGGAATTGGCACTGGAGCGCAAAATCGAATCAGGGTATGACGTAGAGGAGCTTGGGGTTGGTTTTGTAAAATTCAAAAATGGGCTTACCATGGATATACTTGAGAGCTGGGCTATACATGGGGGTAAATTTCCGCCGTCATCTATACACGGCTCGGAAGGTGGGCTGCAAATAGAACCTTTTAATAACGAAACCCTCGCATTTTATTCGGAAATTGAAGGCTACCCGGCCACTACCCAATTAGATATTGCTGCTGAGCATTATCGTCGTAGAAAAATTGATCCGTCCATTTGGACATATTCTAACTCCCAGGCACATTGGGTAGGCGTATTACGTGGAGAATGCCAACAAATTGATACGCCACATATTGCGCTGCAAACCATGCTAATATCTGAAGGAATATTCCTGTCTCATAAACTGGGCCGGGAAGTTACTGCAGACGAAATACCTGAATTATGCAAGTCAATTGCTATAAAACGCCAAGATACACCGTTTGGGGAGCTCACATACCCAGACTATCCATTTGTATAGAATATAATATCAAAACTATTTGTGCGCACAGCGCACACCCGCAGCGGACGAGTCGGAAGCGTAGCGGCGGGGTTTGGGCTGGTCGCAAATGCAAAAGCGCATTTGCTGCTCGCCCATGCGACCTGGGGCAGAGCCCCATTATAAAAAGGAGGAGTTGCAATGAGTAATTTACCACCGGGATGGGGCGAAAACCAACAGCCTGCATTCGAAACAAATTTACCACTTGCTACACAGCTTTTTCCAGTGGCAGACATGCTTTCAAAAGATCTTCGAGGTACACTTAAAATGGTTAAGGACGCCGGGTTCGATGGGGTAGAATTTGCGGGAGGGCTTAAATACGCAGCCCAAGACGTAAAATACGCTTTAGACGAAGTTGGCCTTCAAATTGCGGGATGGCACACCCCATGGAGCTATTTGTCTCCGGAAAACATTCATTCTACCATT
>Ga0136643_10002878_pt1 | contig 22762 bp, 17 predicted proteins | sample TergutLab28metaG_FD_96883 | JGI IMG/M metagenome (GOLD analysis project Ga0136643, IMG submission 96883) | Labiotermes labralis P1 segment gut microbial communities from Petit-Saut dam, French Guiana - Lab288 P1 (version 3) (version 3) | ecosystem: Host-associated > Arthropoda: Insects >... | reverse complement strand
TTAATTATGCGCCTTTTACGGCATGACGACGAGGTGCTTAACAAACACCGCTTTAAACTTATTAATATTTCTGTTGCCATTGTTGCAATAATTGTAATAATGTTTTTGGTGTCAAATGCATCTGTAAACCTCTTAACCTCGTTTTATTTCAATGCTCTTGCTCCTGGCTTTTTGTTTGCTTTAACATGGTTTCTAGAATTTATTTCAAATCCTATTACATTCATACGTGATGGGAGGCACATGTCTAGAAGGGGTCCTATTGCTAGAACATTAGAATACGAATTTGATGGGTTACAAGGTCTCGGAATTGAGTATTCTGATGAGCTTTCAACTGAACTTTTTGTCCCTTCAAATGCTGATATAGTTCTCACATATGTGTTTTTTATTGTTATAGCAGCCGTTATAGTTATGATCGTTATAAAACTGCTTAGAAATGAAAAGTACCAGCACCTTGCACCTGCTAAAGGCATTAACAAGATTAGAGAGAAAATCACAGGTAAAAAAGTGATCCCCGAAGTTTCTATAAAGCACCCAATACGTGAACTTTATAGAAAATACCTCTTGTTTTGCAAAGATAAAGGCATTGATGTAGAAAAGTTTACAACAAGCATGGATATAGAAAAAAAATCAGCCACAAAATTTAAAAACACTGAAACAAATGAAATGAGAGAAATTTATATAAAGATTAGATACGGCGAAAAAGATTTTAATAGGCATGAGTTAAAAAAAATTAAAGAACTTTTAGGTGATTTGAAGAAGAGTAATCCATAAAGAGAGCTTACATTCAAAATAAAAAATTAAATTTAGCTCGATATTTTTAGAGAAAACATAAGCGTAAAAAATGATATTACTATATTTATTGATACGCCCATTCAATAGAAATTTTGTTATAAATAGAATTGATACTCCATAAAACAACAAACTCGATAATTGTAATATTTTTGTTGTTGTATTGTATTTAATAATCATGTATAATATAGTGAGTTAAATTGCAAAAGAATAAGTATTGTGGTCGTATTTGAGATAATTTTCATCTCAAACGACTATAAAATCTCGGGGATGTAATGGTTTCGACGGGGGTTTTTTCAACAAAGATAGCCATCCGCACTAGGTAATTGCGTTAAAATGCCTAAACTTAAAAAATTAATCGACAACGATAATTTATTACTAGCTGCCTAGTTGCGGCTTGTCGGCCTTAGGTTTCCTACAGCCTAAGAACCCGGCATCGACTTTGTGGGGCACTTTTTCACGAATGCTTTGGCGTGAAAAAAGATTTATAAAGCTACCAAAATGTGGTTTTTGTTAATTTAAAAACATTGAGGGAATTTTAAAAATTAACTGTGATGGGAGAAGTAGTTGTTGCAGGGCTTTCGGACAGGGGTTCGATTCCCCTCATCTCCAGTCGAGTATGCAAATCCGAACACTATACACTATATTTATTACAAGCAATATTTTTGTAACATATAAGGTGTTCGGTATCATACTCAATCTTAAAAATCAAAAACCACCCTGCTTATAAATTTGGGCAGGTTTTTTTAAGCAAGAACGTTGGATTTTCCTGGGATTTGGTATCATGGGTGAGCTGGTGGTATTCAAGTCAATCAGTATACACGAAAGGGGATGGATGAAATAGATTATACTGCAGTTTGGAATGAAATGTGCTTTCATGTAAAGAAAAATCACGACGTTTCAGAGGCTAATTTCCAAAAAACAGTGGAGCATTTATTTGGTCTTATTGGCTGGTCTCAATACAAAGGAGAAGTTGTTCCTAAGAATGCGTTACCTGTCGGTTCATCCAGCAATGTTTTTCCAGATATCACTATCAAGGATAATGGACGGGCAATTCTGGTGGTAGAACTTAAGAAACCCAGTATTGAAGTCACAAGACAAAATGTAACGCAATTGAAATCATACATGCGTTTGGAAAAGTTAGATTTTGGTGTGCTATTTGGTGAATCGTTACAGTTGTATTATGACTCTGAGGAGGGAGATGAGTTAACAAAAGTAAGCGATATTCCCTTTGTTAATGATTTGGACGAAGGAGCCGAATTAATAAAACTTTTAAGCAAAAACGGATATATTTTTGAGGACCTTCAAAAATACTGCATTAATATTTTAACGGCAGCCAAAAATTTTAAAAAAGCCCAGGAGTATTTAGAGTTATTATGCTCTGAGGAAGGTTCACAAATTGTGAGAGACATTTTAGAGGAGAAGTTGTCATCTATATTTCCAAAAGAAATTATCTCACAAATTATTGATGTAGTTAGAATTTCCGTTTCAAAAAAAGAAGATATATCAACACCTTCACAGAGTAGCATTTCCTCAAGAATAGACTCAAACAAACGTTTAAGTGAACTGGCTGATAATCAAAAATTAGATAAGCCTGAAGCTATAAAGTTGTGCACAGACAATGGAATAAATATACTGAACAAGAAATCAACCTTTGCTTCTCTTAACAGCAATGGAAAAACATATTGGGCTAATCCCAACAAGAATTTATTAAATGACGATTGGTGGATATTATTAAGCGACCATAAAAGGAAAAATATACATATATTCATGGTTCCGGCTAGTTCCATTTCTGAAAGTCAAATGAAATTTAGGAACAATGGTTTAATCGAAATGGATATTATGTATGATGATAAATCTTTTGAAGACTTGAAAAGTAAAATTAAGTTTTCTACATGGCTTTTGAAAACTGTATCATATTGACGATCACATACATGAATTATAAAGAGCTTGATGCTTCAATATAGTATCGAGGCAGATGTCAAAAAAAGTATATCCTGCGAACTAAAGATATTGGCAATACCGAATTATTATACGAGGTGAGATTATGGATAATCCATTAGAATATGGAGCCATTATTTGTGTAGACGGTCCTCATAAAGGTAAAATAGGCTATTTTTATGATAATGCTCACGATTGCAATTTATGCTCAGAAGATTGTTGTTCTGATAATTGCAATTTTGAAGATAAAGATTGTCATGATTGCCCTGAATATAAAACAGGGCATGGGAACTGCCCTAAATTTGCTATTGTCTATTTTGGTGATATGCTTCTTTGCACAAACTACTATATGGTACCAATAGAACACTGCTCTAACGTTATTCCTATGATAGATTTAATTAATCGCATTGAAGAATTAAGACGATCTATTCGCCGTGCAAAAAATAACAGCAAAAAGAACGATTTGCTCATAGAATTAGAATATGTGAGAACACAGTTTTATGAAAAGCACATACTGTCTAGCATTTCCTCAAATAAGGGGAAGATACTTTTAATATCCCATTCATCAAAAGATAAAGAATTTGCTAATTGTCTATATGCCGACTTAGTCGAACAAGGGCACACTCCTTGGCTTGATGACCGAGATATAAAGCCAGGGCAGTCTATACCAAAAGAGATCCAAAAGATATTGAGTCGTGCAGATTATATACTAGTGCTATTATCTCCAAATTCGGTTACATCAAGCTGGGTTGCCGCTGAATGGGAATCAGCTTATTGGGATGAAATTGAAAGCCAAAAAGTAAAACTGATTCCGTTATTAATAGAGCATTGTGATATTTCACAGCTATTAAAAACGAAAAAATACATAGATTTTAGAGAACATTATCAGCAAAGCTTTAATTACTTGTTAAAATCTTTATGATTACGACAATGACGTTGATTAACCTAATATAAACTCAACATTTACGTTGACATTTATATAGGTTTTTTATTATACTCTTTTTTGTCTAATTCTACCAACATTTACGATTGCCAAGCCGCTTATTTAATGGTATAATTATTTATATAAATAAACTGCAAAAGAGGGCTAAAATGGACATTCTACATATTTTACAAAAAGAATTTAACGTAACACCAAACCACCTACAGGCTACAATAGATTTAGTCGACGAAGGCAACACCATACCCTTTATAGCACGTTACCGCAAAGAGGTAACAGGCTCTATGGACGACCAAGTTTTGCGTGATTTAGTGGATCGCCTTAATTACCTTCGTAATTTAAATCAAACACGTGAGCAATATAGAAATTCTATAGATGAACTTGGCAAAATGACGGATGAAATTGCTGCTGCTTTAGAAAAGGCAGAAACGCTGGCAGTTTTAGAAGATATTTATCGCCCATATCGTCCGAAAAGGCGTACAAGGGCTTCTATTGCCAAAGAAAAAGGGCTTGAACCTTTGGCAATAGCAATTTTTGCCCAAGATATACAAGAACCTATCGAGGCACTTGCCATAAACTATATCAATGAAGATTTAGATATTTCTAGCATAGACGATGCTTTAGCAGGTGCGTCGGATATAATTGCCGAGCTTATTTCTGACGATGCCAGTCATCGTGCAACTATCAGAAATATTTATAGTGAAAATGGGTTGCTTTGCTCTGTTGCTGCTGATGCAGAAAAAGAATCTGTTTACGAAATGTACTACAATTTTCAAGAACCTGTAAACAAAATAGCTGGGCATAGGGTTTTAGCTGTTAATCGTGGCGAAAAAGAAGAGTTTTTAAAGATTGAAATTCAAGTTGAAACCGAGCAAGTTCTTAAAGCTTTAGAAAATGCAATTATTAAAGAGAATCATCACACAAAGGCTTTTATCATTTCAAGCATTGAAGATTCGTTTAAGCGTTTGATTGCACCATCTATCGAAAGAGAAATTAGAAATTCTTTAACCGAAATGTCGGAAGAAGGTGCTATTAAAGTTTTTGCTGCAAACCTTCGCCAACTGCTTTTAGCTGCACCCATCAAAGATAAAGTTGTGCTTGCACTAGACCCAGGTTTTAGAACAGGCTGCAAAGTTTGTGTTATAGATGGTATTGGAAATGTGCTATATACAGGCGTAGTTTATCCAACTGCTCCTGCAAACAAAATAGCCGAAGCTAAGAAGATTTTAATACCTCAAATAGAAAAGCATAAGGTAGATATAATTGCTATTGGAAATGGCACGGCTTCACGCGAGACTGAAAGCTTCGTTGCTGATATGCTTAAAGAAATTTCTCGCAAAGTTTATTATGTAATAGTAAACGAGGCTGGTGCTTCGGTTTACTCGGCTTCAAAACTTGCAGCTTCTGAATTTCCTGAATTTGATGTTGCTTTACGCTCTGCCGTTTCTATAGGTCGCAGATTGCAAGACCCGCTTGCCGAACTCGTTAAAATAGACCCTAAAAGCATTGGGGTTGGGCAGTATCAGCATGATATAAACCAAAAACGCCTTGAAGGAACTTTGGGAGGTGTTGTAGAAAGTTGCGTTAATAGCGTTGGAGTTGATTTAAACACTGCATCACCTTCTTTACTTTCTTATATTGCTGGTGTTTCTTCTACAGTATCTAAAAATATTCATTTACATCGCCAGCAAAATGGAAAATTTAAAAATCGTAAAGAACTGCTTAAAGTTAAAGGCCTTGGCCCTAAGGCATTCGAGCAATGTGCTGGATTTTTACGTATTACAGATGGTACTAATCCGCTAGATGCAACAGGCGTTCATCCTGAAAGTTATGCCTATGCTGAAAAACTGTTATCTCACATGGGTTACTCGGCTGATGATTTAAAAAACTGTAACATAAAAGACATTAAAGCAAAAACAGGCAATATGCCTGCCCTTGCCGAAACATTAGAGCTAGGTTTACCAACCCTTACAGATATTGTGAAGGAACTTACAGCTCCTGGACGTGACCCAAGAGAAGATGCCCCTGCACCAATTCTCCGCTCTGATGTTTTGGCAATAGAAGACCTTAAAGAGGGCATGGTACTAAAAGGCGTAGTGCGTAATATTATAGATTTTGGTGCATTTATTGATATTGGTGTTCATCAGGATGGCTTGGTTCATATATCCCAAATGACAAATAAATATATTAAGCATCCACTTGAAGTTGTGAGCGTTGGTGATATTGTGGATGTTTCGGTGATAAATGTTGATGTACAGAAAAAACGAATTGGCTTAACTATGAAAAATTTAAATCATAGTAAGTAAGCTTAAAAAGTAGACCCCAATATAACTTTTTGTTGAAATTTTAAGCTTTGTTTCTTCCGCAGTCCACTTATGATAACTTGATTGGAGGGTTGTCAAGGGGTTTGAGAAAGTAATTATTTCAAATCCCTTTGCACCATGTTAAAATGAACATAATCTATATTTTGAACAGGACATACTGTTGTCGTGTTTAGTGTGATATTATTTGGTTATGCTATTAAAGCAAATAATATATTACGAGGTGCAATGAAATGAATTTTAACAAATTAGCAGTTACAGTTAATGTGTGGAAAGATTATGGTGCTTGTTTTGATTTTTACACAGAAAAAATGGGCTTAGTTCCATCTAATGGTGATAGAAATAGTGTATGGACTTCATTCTCTACTGAGCAGGGGAAACCACCTGTTTTTGCCATATTTGATGCAAATTTAATGGCGACTGGTACTAACGGCTACGAGCCACCAACAGCATTTACTCAACCAGATACAATCTCATTAACCATTCCAACAGATGACATAGAAAGAGATTACAAGCGACTAACGGAAGCAGGCGTAAAGTTTATAGGTAGTCCTAAATTTGTTGAAGATTGGGGTTATAAGTCTGTGAAGTTTAGAGATACAGAGGGTAATCTTCTTGAATTAGGAGAGTTTCAAAATTATTTTACTGGAACAGATGAATAACGCAAAATAAGCATTTTCAACAATCAAAGCGGACGCACTTTTAATTTTATTTCCATGCTGACAGGCATGGAAGCCCTGCAAGGCGCACTGCACCAGTTCTGGTCGGTGTATAAGTGCGCACAACTTATGTATAAACGATGTTCCTGTAATCAATTGCTATCGTGAAGTAGGTATTAAAAGATGCTCGAATGAGCATCCGTTACCACCCCCTTTTCGGCATAGCCAAACGCCTTATTTATGCCGTAAATGAGCCGACAGCCATGCTATTTTAGTAGACTTGTTTTCTCAAGCCCCTTTATAGCATAGCAATTGCTATACAAAACATGGTTCACAAATAGAAATGATTAAATTACACATACAAAACGGATACTTAAGAGTATCCGTTTTACTTATATATGGTTAATGTTTGAGCTTTATACCGCTAGCCTTGCCTGTGTTTCATTTTCAACAAATGCCTTAACATACTCTTTGCTTTCATCATTTACCAAAAATTCAAAGCAACTATATCTGCATTTTTGAAAATGTTGGTTTCTAATAGTAAAATCATATCCTTTGCATTTTGTACTACATCCGTTATTAGTTAGATGCCCACATGCTCCAGCTCTTTCAATCTCTTGCACCATTTTTTCAGGTAATGTGTTCAAGAAATCGCTATAACTGCCAATGTTCTCCCCATAGATACGAACAATCAAGCCCTGCTTTCTAAAAAGCACATTAATAACCGACTTTTTAGTCTTAGTATGCTTGTAAGAGCCTAGCAAACCCGATTTCTTTTCTTCAAACGTCCCCTTGCATCCGTTATTTATCATATAGTCATTCAAACTAAGTGCAAAATCAAGTGAATTTGCATCTAAAGCCTCTAAAAACTGTTCAAAGCTTATTTTTATTGGTGCCATTTTAAATTGCCTCCTTTAGTCTGTCATAAGCATCCAGCGTACACCAAATTTGTCTATTAAATGAACGTAGAATGAAGTGTACGTTGCATTGCTTATCGGTACTAATATTGTTGCATTCTCTTTCATAATTTCGTATGCAACTTTTGCTTTATCTATTGTATCAAAAGTAACACAAAGGTCAATCTCTGTTTGTTTGCTGGTTGTTCCTGTGCCTAACGAATTTTCAGAATCGTCGCATAAATAAATTAGTTGCTCATCAATCATAATTTGAGCATGATAGATAAAGTCTTTCTCAGCCTCGTTCTTAACTTGAAAATCTTTCGGATTGGCTTCTGAAAAAAGCATTTTAAATTTAAGAGTTGCTCCAAAAGCTTGTTCATATAATTTTATTGCTCTATTACATTGCCCGTTAAATGTAAGAAACGGTGTAATCTTTAACATACCTTTCACTCCTCTTTTTATAAAACTCCCTTTACTTCTGTATCATCAGATGCAAAATAAATATTGTAACTCTCTGCATTAAAGCGTAAAATACAGTATTGTGGGTTTTGCCAATCGGCGTATGCATTATTCTGCCAATGCTCTTTTTTCACATCTAGATCGGTAATAATCTCCATTGTGCCCACAAGTGTTATGTTATATTCGCTTGAAGCAAGGCACACGCTAGCTTTATTATTTTTAGCAATTCGCCTTGATTTATTTCCTCCGATGGCACCTATAAACGTCATCCAACTAACACCGTTTGCCTTGGATATGGTTACAGTAGAACTTGTTGGATAACCATCTTCATTAATCAAAGATAGCACAACATACCCTTCCATTCCACCACCTATGTAATCTTTTCTCGAATTAATAACCTCATTCGCTCTTTTTAATGCTTCCTGATTTTTTGCCCAGTTTCGGCAAGTTTCAATACGTTTGCCATTATCGCCCTCTCGCTCATCATAAGCGAACTGATTAAGCAAATCACAAGGAAAGTCAGAACACTCGCCACAATGCTCATACCCTCGCCCTTCACAACAAGATTTTACAGGGCAAGAATCGCCCCAAAAAGGTTTGTCTATTTTAGTACAACCCTTGCAATTCATTTCTTCTTTATACTTACATTCGCTACATATGATGCCGCACCTTGATTCTATCATTTTTTATCACCTCTATTTTATTATAACAGGCTCAACAAGACAACAGTATGTCATGTTTAATCAGGAGCATATTTTATTTTTCTTAAATTCAATGCCATACTGCTCTCTTTATCTGACTACTTTCTTAATAGGCCAGCTATAAAAAGTCAATATGTAATATTAAAAAATACAAATAGTAATATTTGCTAACTCTTTAAATGAAAAATGGCAGCAGCACTATCATTTTCTACATCCAAGTATTAAATCTAGGTTATAACTTACCATAGTATATATTCTTCAGCATAATTTTTAGTTTTACGCAAGAAAAGATTACGAATAGCATCACTTTGGATTGGGTTTATGTCATTAATTGAAAATCGTTTTTAATGTAAGGTAAGTGGTTACTTTGCATATTCCTTATTCTAAGTACAAATCTCTTAAAGCTTTTATCTCAGAGTCAGAAATCAAAAGTCCATTTTTTACATATTTTTCAAAGCTACCATATTTCTCATTAATAGCATTTAAGGCTGAATGCAGATATTCTTCTTTCACACCATACAGCATAGCAAGAGCAGATAATTGTTATTCCGACATACCTTTTTGCTTATACTCTTCAAGTATGAGTTCATTAGCTTCTCTGCGTTCTTCGTTTGTTTTGAGGTAACCTTGTAAAATGTCATCATCGCTAATGCAAAGTTTATGTAAACTTGCTACTTTAGATTTAGCGACATATCTCTTGACAAGAAGCCGCATATATGATATATTTGATATTGAAAAGCAGAAAAAATGTGTCGAGCACTAAAAAACTAGTGCAATTGCGGAACAGGGTGAAAATCCCTACGAGCGGGTCACTGTGAAGCGGTTCGGTTTTTAAAATCGTACCGATAAGTCAGATACGTTGCGACACATTATCAGCTTCCCCGGACGGAGCGATGTATTATGTGTTTTGTGCAAACCATACATTTTAACGTGCTTCGTAAGTTTATTATGAGGCGTGTTTTTTATTTTCCCGGGAATTTTTCTTGAAGGAGGAGGAGTTTTGAAAGATGAAAAAGACAAGGGCGACTTAGGTTCCATTAGCGAGAAAGAACATAAATTGCTTAAAATTGTGCGTAATCTCGAATATGGAGAATTGTTGATTACAGTCAAAAACAGGGAGCCTGTTCATCTCGAAGAAATTAAAAAGTCAATTAAATTGTAGTAATTTCTTGTACCTAAACGAACGGAAAAACCGAAGGTGCTTGCATATCTATAGCCATTATTTTTGGAATTATAGTTATCATAGCATACTTCGGTTATTTTATTTGGCAAATGCCAAGAAAGGAGCTTAATTTTGCAAAAAATAAGAATCAGTAGACGTTTATTTGCAATAGTCTTAACATTAGTTATGGCTTTTGGAGTTGTAACAACCCCTGCATTCGCGGGAGATTTAAATAATGAGGTTTCAAGTAGCATTAGTAGAGAAAATCCTTCAGAAGCTATTACCCTAGCACAAGGGTTTGAGCATGAAGCAATGAACTCATCTTCATCTGGTGAAACTATCACAGTGTATGCTACTATAGAAGCTGAAAATATTTTCAATGATTTTATTCTTGAGCCTATTTTGATAGAACTGCCTGTGGATTCGACTTTGGCAGATGCAACACTTTATGCTTTAGAAAACTACATTAATAATTTCAATATAATACCAGCACCTTTTATAGTGTTAGGTATTGCCGACATTGACGAGGGACACTTAGGCGGCACTTCTATGTGGTTGCCAACAGTCAACCACCAATTGCCGATATTTGAAGATATGCAACTTCCTATTCATCCACAACTAGCTTTTTGGTTTGGTGGGCTTGAAGCACAAGCACTTGGCAATGGCGACGTTATTCGCTTTAGGCATAGTGAAGATGGTTGGGGATACGATTTTGGCATAATTTGCGACATTTGGGGGCAGTATCATCCAACACCATCTTTTATTCAAGCAGACAAAAGCGATTTGATACGTGCATTGTTTGCGGATGATGTAGATTCTGCTGCTAGGCAAGCGGCTCTTGATATTATCATTGATCCTTTTGCAACAGCGGATGATGTTAAAGATGCAATTGTAGCACTTGAAACTTCACAACTAGAATGGGCAGGAAGTGGCACAGCCCAAGACCCATTTTTAATTGGCAATAGAGAAGAGCTTATGCTTTTGGCCGAAAGAGTAAATAGCTCGCCAGCTGCACCTAATAGCAGCATAACAACGCCTGGTGCATTTTATAGCGAGCATTTTAGACTAACTAATGACATCGTTTTAGGTACCGACTGGGAACCTATAGGCAGAGCTGTACATACGATGTCATTTTTTAACCCTAATGCAAGAAATAATGGACGTGATTTTGACGGAATTTTTGATGGTAATGGCCACACAATCACTTTTGCACATGGTTCGCAGCCTTTGTTTGGAGCAATTTGGGTTAATGCAGAAATTCGTAATGTTAATATCTACGGGCCATACATTGCAGGGCATGGCTTAATAGCAGGAGTTAACTCACAAGTTCCGTTTGGAAACCCTACACGCTACCCAATTATTGATAATGTTACGATTATTTCAGGCACAACCATAAGAGGTTCGGGCATTTCGGGTACAGATGGTTTTAGACCACAGCACCTTGATATTAGAAATAGCACGATTGAAGCTGGCGTTAGAATAGGTTTTGATGCAGATGCAGATTTGCCTTTCGACCAAAGCACTGTATATTTTGCCAACACAGCAGGCACAGGGCCTGGGGTTGGTTCTTTTGTTAGCGGGCTTGCAGGCTCCATCACCAATAGCGTAAGCTATGCAACGGTTTATGGGCATGCTAATGTTCATAATGTAGGCGGGCTTGTTGGATATAAGCAACAATCTATGAGGAGCTTTCAAATAGATAATTCTCACTTCCATGGCGAAATTATAGCACCAGAAAGCTTTCATGTTGGCGGAATTTTAGGTGCAGGATATGATAGCCCTAATCCCAGAAACCAAACGCAAACAGGGCAACTCGGTAGCTTTTTTGCATCACCAAACACGCCGGGTGGAAACATCAGTAACAGTACAGCTACAGGTAAAATCACGGGCTATAGAAATGTTGGTGGAATTGTAGGTGGCGAATTTGCGAACCAAATGTGGTCTACAGGAGCACATCAAGGACCGCAACATATCGTTCTAAATAACCACTTTTCAGGCACTTTAATAGCAATGGAGTCTAATACTCGTAATATCGGCGGAATTTTTGGGTATGTGCGTTCGCTTAATCGTAATAATCTTATAGCTGACAATACTTTTGACGATACTACAGGGGCAACAAGAGGAATTGGACATGTTTCTATTATAGATACAGTTCATAATAATCCTATAGAAATTGCGGATACAATTTATTTTAGTACAGAGGGCACAACCGCACAAAATCCAAACACTACTGGATTCGGCGGAATAACTAGGCGAAACTATTATCGTATGGATGACCCATTAGGTGTAGATGCTGATGTTTTAGCGAGAATGATTGTAACGACTAACTCCGTAGATAGAACTACACTTAACGTAGCAATTGCAGAAGCAGAATCTCGTGCACAGGCAAACTACACACCAAACTCATGGACAAACATGCAGATTGAACTTAACACAGCTAGGGAAGTTCGTGATGATTTAAACTCTACGCAAACTCAAGTTGACGCTGCAACAAATAATCTAAATTTAGCTATAGATGCACTTGTTTTAGTTACAGTTGTTAATAGAGCGGCACTTAATAATGAAATTGCTCGTGCAGAAGCTTTGGTTCAGGCAAACTTCACGCCATTATCATGGTCTAATATGCAGGCGGTGTTTAACACTACAAGGCAAGTAGCTGCAAACACAAACGCCACACAACCACAAGTTGATACCGCGACAAACAATCTAAGAGCGGCAATAGATGGGCTTGTGATAATTGCTAATAGGGTTGCTTTAAACCTAGCTATTGTGGTGGCAGAAGCACACATGCAACTTAACTATACGACTAATTCATGGCAAGCAATGCAAATGGCACTTAATACCGCAATACAAGTTCGCAACAACCTAAACTCTACGCAGCTTGATGTTGATACAGCGACAAATAACTTGAACTTAGCGATTAATGGGCTTGTTTCGCTAACTGTAAACAGAACTCTGTTAAATGCAGCAATTGTAGATGCAGAGCGTATTGTTGCGATTGAGGGCATTATTCCAACAAAATGGTCTGGATGGAGCACTATGACTACCGCACTCACATCTGCAAGAGCAGTAAATTCAACCTCAAACGCCACTCAAGCTGATGTTAACTTAGCGACAACTGCACTTGAAAATGCAATTAATGCCCTTGTTGGAACTATTACAATTATGGTTTATAACCCTACTGCACGCCAAGGTGATCCTTCTGAGTTTTTAACTAGCAGAACTATCACAATCAGGCCGGGAGAAACGGCCTATAGTGTGTTACACAGGTCACAGTTTGAGCTTACTGTTCGCTCAACAGGGCATCATGTTTGGACTGGCATGTATGTTGAAGCTATAAATAACTGGGGCGAATTTGACGGTGGCCCGCTTTCTGGCTGGATGTATGCAGTTAATCGTGTTTTACCTGATTTTTCGGCATCCTTGTTTGTTCTAAACCCAACAGATGTATTACACTGGTTGTATACATATGAGTTAGGCAATGACCTTGTTCCAAGGTTTGTAGATGCTAATATTTTAGGAGTTGACAGATCTGCTCTTAGAGCCGAAATTGCACTTGCAGAAAGCCATATACAAGCAAACTACACATCTGTTTCATGGGCACCTTTCCAAACAGCCTTAGCGGCTGCAATACAAGTATATAATAGGGTAACGGGCACTCAGGATGAAATTAACACAGCCATAAACAATTTAAGAACGGCAAGAGAAAGCTTAATAAAAGTAACAAATATTAATAGAGCCGCATTAAATACTGAAATTGCACGTGCAGAAGGACTCAATTTTACAAATTATACAGCAGCCTCATGGGCACTGGTTCATTCTGCCTTAACTTCTGCGAGAGCAGTACGTGATAATGCAAATGCTACGCAAACACAAATTGATGCAGCAACAAGTGCTCTAAGGTCAGCAATAAACGCATTAGTTAGAATAGGTGCTACAAATTTTATTCTTCTAAATAACGAAATTGCACATGCAGAGGCACGTATGCAGGCAAATTATACATCTGCTTCATGGCAAAACATGCAAGTAACTCTTATAATAGCTAAGCAGGTGCGACATAACGTAAATTCTACACAAAATGAAGTTAATAATGCATTAAATAGCCTTAGACTAGCACTAAACTCTTTGGTTCGAGTTAGTGGCGTAAATGTAACCTTGTTAAGTAATGAAATTGCTCGTGCAGAAGCTCGCATAGAAAGTCATTATACGGGGGGTTCGTGGGCTATTATGCAGTCGGCATTAAGAGATGCAAGAGCAGCTTTGAATAGTGCAAATTCTACTCAAACTCAAGTTAATCAAGCTACTGAAAGTTTAGCATCAGCAATAAATGCTTTGGTTAGAGTGTCTACTCCTGCAACTAGTACACTAAACGCTATAAATACTGCTGTTAGTACATCTACAGAAATAGAGGCGGTAACAGCAAGTAACGGAACTGCTACAGTCGTAATAAGTGAAACTGCTATCAGTGAACTTATCACAAAAGCAAGAACCGAAAGAGCAACCAACATAGAAGTAAGACTAAATATTCAAGGAGAAGTAAGCCGCATTGAAACAGAGCTTACTATTCGCTCAATTAAAGCTATTGTTTCAGATGGGATAAGCTTAACAATTAATTCTGATTTAGCAGTAATCACACTAGATTCTGCTACGCTTGCAGGAATTGCGATTGGTGAAGATGATAACACTCTTGTTCAAATAATTTCAGAAACAATTGCAGATTTAAGCACGTTAAGCCAACCACAGCAAGCGGTTATTGGTAATAATATGGCGATTAGACTTGAAGTTTTAGTTGGCGAAACCTATGTAAATAACTTTAATGGAACTATAACTACCACAATGTCGTACACACCAAGTTTATCTGCGGAATATCATGATTTTTTAACGGTATATTATATTGATACTAATGGCAATATTCGTGAAATGTTAGGATCTAGTTATAGCGGTTCACAAATTACATTTATGACAAATCATTTCTCAGTGTTTTTTGTAAGCGAATGGATTAGTCCGTTTGCAGATATAGCTCGTCACGACTGGCATTTTAGAAATGTTCGTTTTGCATATTCACAAGGAATTATGAGTGGAACATCTAGCGAACAATTTTCACCAAACCTAAATCTTTCTCGTGCCATGATGGTAACTATGCTTTGGCGCTTAGAAGGAAGCCCAATTGCAACAAATGGTACAGCTTTTAGTGATGTACAAGCTGGAAACTGGTATACCGATGCTATCTTGTGGGCAAGTGGAAATGGAATTATTAACGGCTTTGGTGATGGTACGTTTGCACCAAATGAAAATATCACTCGTGAGCAATTTGCCGTTATTTTAATGAATTATGCAGTATTTAACGGTCAAAATGCTACTGGTAATAGGCTTTTGACAGAGTTCTCTGATGCGAGTAGCATATCGCCATGGGCAAGAGATGCTGTTGAGTGGGCAAATTCAAGTGGTCTTATAACAGGTCGTACTATAACTACTCTGGCACCATTAGGCACAGCTACAAGAGCAGAAGCTGCTGCTATTATGCAACGTTTTATCGAAACACAGTAAAAATTATTAATAAGTGAGCAATAGAGGTTAAATTATCCCTATTGCTCGCCTTTAGGAGTTTAATATGGATAAAAATGATAAAATAATAAACAATGCAATTTCAGTAGGATTTACGAATGCGGTGTGGCTAGAAAATCTTAAAATTGAGTGTGAACCTAGGTTAAGAGAATATTGCAACCCAGAAGGCTGCCCAAAACACGGCAACAATTGGGTGTGTCCTCCTGGAAGTGGCAGCTTGAAAGAATGTGCCGAGAAAGTTAAAGAATTTAGCCAAGGCATACTTTTGCAGTCTATTACAGATATAAATCCATCATCTGTAGATTATGCTGTTCTTAATAAAAAGCATAATCTACGGCTTCAAAATTTTCTTGAAGAGCATTGCAAAAGTTTTGCGAAAGTTTTGGCACTCACCAGTGGAGGTTGTGTATTTTGTGAGGTTTGTGCTTATCCAAAACCATGCGTTAAGCCAAATTTGCGTATGAACTCATTATCTGCATATGGTATAGATGTAGGAAAATTATGTGAGGCAGGCAAAATGGAATATGCTTTTAGATCTGATAAGCTTTATTTAATAGCTTTGGTTTTAATAAAATAAAATTACCTTAAAAAGGAGCAACAAAATGCGAAAAATATCAGCATTTTTATTAACTTTTATATTGTTTTTTGGCGTTTTTACGCCAGTTTATTCGTCTTATGCAATGCCTACTCAAACTAATTGGGAGCATGTTATGAACGCCTCGTTAGACTTTATACGAGAGGCGGTTGTGCCAAATCCTGTAGTTGGCTCTGTTGGTGGTGAATGGGCTGTTTTGGCACTTGCTCGTGCAGAGCGTGTAACAGCTGACGACCCATGGATTCGTGCATGGCTTACAGACCTTGAGCGTATGCTTGCTGAAGTTGATAGAATAACTGCACAAGGGCATAATATCCAACATCCGCCATCAGCAGGAACCTTTCCAGGTGGAATGCGTAGATGGACTGATTTCCAACGTGTAACACTTGCACTTAGCTCTTTAGGCTTAGATGCGTCTAATTTTAATGGGCGTGATTTAACGGCAATCTATAACACTTTTGTGCCTGTAAACGATAGGCACGCATTAAACATGACTATCAATGTGGATACATTTGCTTTGATAGCGTTAGATACAGTGCCACACATTGGCGATAGAGAACAGTTTATTAATCACTTGCTTGAAACTCAGCACTCAAGCGGCACATGGAGCTTAGGTACTTTTGACTTGGATGTTACTGCAATGGCAGCACAACCCTTAGCAAGATATTACCATAGCGATCCTGCTGTTAAGCTAGCAGTTGATAATGTACTTAACTGGCTAAGAGCTCAAACATTTCCCGATCCAGAAAGCACCGCACAAATGATAGTGTTGCTAACAGCTTTAGGCAAAGACTTTGCCGAAGAAGCAACATATTACGTTAATTGGCTATTAAGGTGGTTTGATTCAGCAAGTGGCGGATTTAGAAGACCAACACCAAACGACCCTGTGAACCACATGGCAACAGAGCAGGCGGCTTATGCACTAGTTGCATATTGGCGTATGAGAAACGGCATGACGTCATTATATGATATGAGTGATATGTTTGATGGTGGAGGCAGAACATTGCCAACATTAGATTTAGATGTAGGCCTAATTGGGCTTATAGGCAGGCACTCAGATGTTAGACCAGTGCCGATAACACAAGCTAGTAGAACTTTTGCAGACATTGGGCAAAGCCCCAATCGCCAAGCAATAGAAGCTCTTGCTTCAAGGGGTATCGTAAATGGTAGGTCTGAAACTAACTTTTCACCAAACGAAACAATGACAAGGGCAGAGTTTGCAACAATCATAACGCGTAGCCTTAATTTGCCTGATATTCAAACGGCGGCATTTGCGGATGTTCCTTCAAACACATGGTACTTTAGAGCTGTTGGAACAGCATTTTTCTATGAAATAGTTGCTGGAACTTCTGATACAGCATTTAACCCACATGGCATTATAACACGCCAAGAAGCTGCTGTTATGGTTTCAAGGGCGGCAGGTCTTGCGGGGATTAATAATGAGCTAGGAAATGTAGAAATTATTAATATTTTGTCTATGTTTGGAGATTACCGAACAGCAGCACAATGGGCATGGGAAGCACTTGCATTTTGCTACCGTGAAGGAATACTTGGCGATTACGAGTTTTATATACTTCCAACCGAGCCGATAACTCGTGGTGAAATTGCCGAGATGGTATATAGGCTTTTAGATAGAGCAAATCTTTTATAGGTGATTTTTATGAAAACGCACAAAAATAAGTTCATTGTATTCACGGTTATTGTGGCGGTTCTTTCTGCCTCTTGGTTCTTTGGTGGAATGCCTACAGTGTATCACCCCAGTGTAGAAATGTTACCTGATTTTACAGTAACGGAAGTAACCATAGCAGAAGTAAGCATAACTCTGCATGGGGTTTTAGAAGAAGAGCAAGAAGAGGAAAAAGGTTTTCAAAAAGAATCTTCTGTTTTTAATATTGTTCCAGAAGTTCAAGACCTAGAACAATTTTTAGAAACACCAGAAGGTGTAGTTTTACCAAACATCGCCCAAGAGGATATTCAAGTTTTTGCGGCAGACCATCCTGAAATGCGTTCTCCAATAGAGCCTGAAGATATGGTTACTGGCGATGGTGAATTCACTGTTATATTATCCGTTAGGGTACACACGATTCTCTACAATATGCACCTTTTACATAGGGATAAGCACGAGCTTGTGCCTGATGATGGCTTTGTATTTCCACCTACCGAAGTTATTGTATATGAGGGAGAAAGTGTGTTTAACGTGCTTCAGCGTGAAATGCGTAGGCATCGAATCCATATGGTATCACGTTGGACACCTATTTTTAACTCGGCATATGTAGAGGCAATCAATAATTTTTATGAATTTGACGTAGGGCCGCTTTCAGGTTGGATGTATAGCGTTAACGGATGGTTTCCTAATTTCGGTGCATCAAGGTATCTTTTAAGTGATGGTGATGTGATAGAGTGGCTGTATACTGTAGATCTTGGGCGTGATTTAGGGGTATATTGGCTTGGAGGCAATAATGATGAATAAAGATACTTTTTCAAGTTTTCACCCCTTGGTTAATATGCTGTATTTTGTAGCAATTTTAGGATTTTCAATGTTTTTTATGCACCCTGCGAGTCTTTCTATATCACTTATATGTGCATTAACTTATGCTATATATTTAGGTGGCAAAAAATTTGTACGTATGGGGTTAATACTCATGCTTCCTATGCTGATATTTACAGCTGTGCTTAATCCTATTTTTAATCATCAAGGTGCAACTATTTTAGCATATTTGCCTAATGGCAACCCATTAACGCTTGAGTCAAGCATGTTCGGAATTGCAGCAGCAGTTATGCTAATAACGATTATTTCGTGGTTTTCTTGTTTTAATACGGTTATGACGAGCGATAAATTTATTTATTTACTCGGGCGTATTTTGCCTGCTTTATCTTTAATATTATCAATGTCTCTACGTTTTGTCCCACGCTTTAGGGCACAGATAAGAGTAGTATCGAATGCTCAAAAATGTATAGGACGAAATGTTTCAAGCGGAAGTATTCTGCAAAGAGCAAAACACGGAATTAGAATATTATCAATAATGATTACATGGACTCTCGAAAATGCTATAGAAACAGCAGATAGTATGAAAAGCAGGGGTTATGGGTTGCCAAAACGTACAGCATTTTCCATCTTCCAATTTGATAAGCGAGATGTCATTGCGGCGATATATATTCTTATATGCACGGCTATTATAATTACAGGTTCTATGCTAGAAGTGTTTCGCTTCCGCTACTTCCCAACCATCAGACATATAGGGGGTGACTTCCCTATATTTTGGACTATGCTAATATTTATCGTATACTTTGCCCTTTGTGCTTTCCCAGTAATCATGAACATAAGAGAGGATATAATTTGGAAACGTATAGAATCGAAAATTTAACATTCACATACCCCAACCGTGAAAAACCTGCACTACAAAACATTAATTTAAATATTATGCAGGGTGAATTTGTTACGCTTTGTGGCCCCTCTGGTTGCGGAAAAACAACATTATTAAGGCAATTAAAATCATCAACCTCACCACATGGCGTAAAGTCTGGCGGGATATACTTTAGAAATACGCTACTTAGTGAGTTATCTGCAAAAGATGCAGCATCAAAGATAGGCTTTGTTTTTCAATCTCCTGATAATCAAATTGTAACGGATAAAGTGTGGCACGAGCTTGCTTTTGGGCTTGAGAGTTTAGGAGTAAAAACACCAGAAATTCGTTTGCGTGTGGCAGAAATGGCAAGTTTTTTTGGCATACAGACGTGGTTCCACAAATCTGTATCAGAACTTTCAGGTGGGCAAAAGCAAATTCTTGCACTTGCATCAGTTATGGCGTTGCAACCGTCTGTTTTGATATTAGATGAACCAACGAGCCAGCTAGACCCAATAGCCTCAGGTGAATTTTTAGCAACACTTAGCAAAATTAACCGAGAACTCGGCGTTACAATAATAATCACAGAACACAGGCTAGAAGAAGTTTTGCCGATCTCAACAAGAACTATTGTAATGGAAAATGGTGAAGTTATAGTAGATGGTAACCCTAGCGAGGTTGCCATAAAACTACGAGAGCATGGGAGCAGCATGTTTTTAGCCATGCCTGCACCTATGCGTATTTGGATGAGCGTTGCAGGTGGTGCATATAAAATTAATGAAGTGCCTATTACTGTTCGTGATGGAGCACAATGGCTTTTAAGCCAAACTGTTGATGCACAAAAAACATTAAAGGCCGAACAAATAAATCCACGTTTATTAAATACAGCAATAGAGCTAAACGATGTTTGGTTTAGATATGAAAAAAATTTGCCTGATGTGGTTAATGGGTTATCATTTAAAGCCTATTATGGAGAAATTGCGACTATTTTAGGCGGAAATGGAACAGGTAAAACTACAACATTATCACTTATAGCAGGACTGTATAAGCCTTATCGCGGAAAAATTCATTCAGATGCAAAGGTTTATGCTTTGCCACAAAACCCGCAGGCTATATTCGTAGGAAAAACAGTTCGTGAGGATTTATTAGAAATTTTAGCAGAGCGAAAATTATCAAAGGAAGAAAAATCTCAAAAATTAGCTATTATCACAAAATTGTGCCATCTTGAAGGGCTCCTTGATAATCATCCATACGACCTATCAGGAGGCGAGCAACAACGTGCCGCCTTAGCTAAAGTCTTATTACTCAAACCAAAAATTTTATTGCTTGACGAGCCAACGAAAGGGCTTGATGCAGAGTATAAACAGATTTTTGCCGCCATACTTAGAAAACTAACAGAAGCTGGCACGGCAGTTGTGATGGTAAGCCATGACATAGAATTTTGTGCAGAAAACTCGGATAAGTGCTTTCTGTTTTTTGATGGGAGTATAGTAACCGAAGGTACACCAAGAGAATTTTTTTGCGGAAATAGCTTTTACACAACATCTGCAAATCGCATGTCCCGCAATATATTACCTGAAGCTATAACAGTTTCAGATGTAGTTTTAGCACTTGGAGGTAAAATGCCAGAAGCACCAGAAATATTAGATATTGACGCAAAGTATGAGATAGACAAAGAAGATGTTACTCAAAAGCCTCCAAAGTGCACAAAATTATCGAAAAAACGCAAAACTATGCTTAGTGTTTTTTCGTTGCTTTTGATCACCTCTATAATATTTACTTTATATAATTTACACAGCTTATTTGCATTTATAAGCGGTGGGCATGAATCCATGTACATTGCACAAAACGGAGCCAGCCTTTATATAACCATTATGATTTTCTTTGCTTTAAGTATAACTGGTATTTTGTTAACTTTATCATGGAAGCGAGAAGAAAAGGTTAAGTTTAATAAAAAGACAAAGGGTAAGCTCTCTAAGCGTACTATCGTTGCAATGGTAATGATATTTTTTAGTATACCAATAACGATAATCTCCGGTGTACGATTTTTTGACGACCGTAGATTTTATTTTATTGCCATGTTAATTATACTGCAAACTATATTTCCATTTATGTTAGTGTTTGAGAGCCGAAAGCCCCAGGCAAGAGAAATTTTAGTTATAGCGGTTTTATGTGCTATTGCTGTGGCTGGGCGCTCAGCGTTTTTCATGCTACCACAATTTAAGCCTGTTGTTGCAATAGTGATTATTGCAGGTGTATCGTTCGGTGGCGAAGCAGGTTTTCTAGTCGGAACAGTAACAGGATTTGTTAGTAATATGTTTTTAATGCAGGGGCCATGGACGCCATGGCAAATGTTTGCATTTGGGATTATTGGCTTTCTTGCAGGAGTTTTGTTCCGTAAAGGGTTATTAAGCCGTAGCACTGGAGCTCTTGCTATATTCGGAGGATTCGCAACATTCGTAATCTACGGAGGCATTATGAATCCTGCCAGTGTGATTATGTGGCAACCAAACCCAACAGTCGAAATGTTTTTACTTGCATACCTACAAGGTATACCGTTTGATTTAGTTCATGCGGTAGCTACTGTAACATTTTTGGCCATTATTGCAAAGCCTATGCTAGAAAAACTTGATAGAATTAAAATTAAGTATGGGCTGGTTAAATAAATAGTGCAAAATAAAAATTGTTTTTAAGTCTTGAGTATTTCTTTTATGGTATTTAAGTAAAATGAAATATTTTCCTTAAATTTAATTGTTTCAGCTTTACAATTTCTTGATCAGCCTGTATGTGTTGACAATATTGTTATAAGATTGGTAGTTTATTAGTAGCATATGCTACCAATCTTCAACGCAGAAAATAAACAATATAACATAAGTAACTGCAGTAAGAGCAGAGGAAGCATCATGTTCTCTTGAAGAACTAATATTACTAGATAAACACTTCTCGGACAATGTAGCTGAGCTATTAAGAATTGTTTCAGTTGCTTCTAAAAAGCTCATGTCACACACCTTTATAAGATAATCCAAAGCACTTAGTTCGCCAATCTGCTCTCTATTCCATATCCAAAGTAAGCAAGTCAACCTCTTTTGCGAGTTTCTTCTGCTCCTCAATAATCCATGGCACCAAACTATTCTCAGCAAATCCGCGACCATGACTTCATTAGGAACACCTCTGGTTTAGGTTACAAAATGCTCGGCAACACTTTGATTAAAGCTACGCTCTCGCACCAGAGCTTCAACTTTCCCCTTGCACAACAGCACTCCGAAGATGAAATAGCGCATCTATGTTGTTTTCCTTTATGCTATCGACACAGGGTGCATTTGTATTCGACGAAGGTATACCCTTCAAACTCGTAATATACTTCTAAGCTTAAACTCATATTGAAAT
>Ga0136643_10002877_pt1 | contig 22763 bp, 4 predicted proteins | sample TergutLab28metaG_FD_96883 | JGI IMG/M metagenome (GOLD analysis project Ga0136643, IMG submission 96883) | Labiotermes labralis P1 segment gut microbial communities from Petit-Saut dam, French Guiana - Lab288 P1 (version 3) (version 3) | ecosystem: Host-associated > Arthropoda: Insects >... | reverse complement strand
GACGAGATAGAACCATTACTGTTAATTTTAACCAAGCACTGTAAAGAGCTCCCTGATGATGGATCCCTTTTGATCCGAAACATGTTGGAGCAATTTTAAATATTTTAAACATTTGTAATAATTCTAATTGTATCTACGAATTATATATTTGTGTATCTGTTGGATAATAAATTGTTTTAATCGTCATTGATGCACGGTACAAACATGAAGAGGGCATGAGGTATTTTGCGTATAGTTTAAACAATCTTGAGCACTTTTAAACATACACAACATTGCCTCTTAGACGTAACTTGCCTTGAGGTTAAAACGCCAAGCTGCTTGTTACTTTGTCTCTACTCCGTTTGATTTTTCCGTTTGCAGACCTCCGTATTACATATTCTAATAATATTTTTTCGCCGAGAATTAGGTTAAGTTCATGTTTTGCCTTGTACAATAATTCAGTGTTTCGTTAGTGTAAGATATTATTGTCCTTATATGAAATACGGACCATTTTCTAAAGGTTTTGTTGTGGATGCTGCTACTCGTTCTGCGCGTCTTCAAGTGACACGCTTTCTGCGTAGTAAAATTTAGAAAATTTAAATCGTTAAAGAACATCTCCTAATGACATATTGCTATCGTGGTTTTACGGAAAGCCTATATGTATTCGCGACCCTCCGCAAATATTTTTGGGTGAATCTTCTCTTGTTGCAAGTTTTACGTCCACAGAACAAGTTTCTAACAGCTCAAAACAAGTGAAAATAATATTCACCACGAATTTAAAATCGGATTAAGTTCAGTAAATACTCGCCGCCTTTCATTTCCAAGTCACTCTCAAAAGTATACCTGAAATGTAAAACAGAAACAATTATGAAACATAAGTGTGGCTTAAAAATCATGGCGTGTTCGTATCTTTTTATCTAATCGTTTCGGAAGTAACGAAGCTCATAATTCAATAAAGTAAACGCTTTAGCGGCGTGATCAATTAATTTTAATTTCATATACGTTAATATACCCGTAGACTTGTATTGAGATACGAGGAAACGTCTTTTATTGACAGTAAGAAACTTCTATAAGCTTTGCGTTTGTTCGGAGAATTATTGATATTTACTGAAAAGTCCTACAAGTTCTGAAATTTAAGAACAGAGTAGCAATTCTGGAGATTTCACTCACTTTTTATTAATTATCACAAAGACTGTAACACTTACGTGTAACGTGCATTGGACGTAATGAAGTGTGTGCTTTACTTTTGTCTACAACATGTGTTAGAAACTTTCGTCGCTCCGATAAATGTAAGACAGAGATTAAGTGTTTGTCAACTGAAAGCAGTAATAAAGGATAAGAAGTTCTGAGTTAACAGTTGAAGGAATGGCGGATGTATGACAGTTCAGACATTCAAAATTAAAATATTTATTGATCGAGGCGAATTTTACAGAAGGCTGGGTCCGCTTAACCCCGGGTAATTTGATATTCACAGCATCTATCTGTAGATTTAGAAAAAGTATTTTTGTTCATTATGTACCTCAAAAATATGCCACAGTAAAACTACGTACAAGGCGTATAAACCAAGTATCCTCTTAAATATTAAGACATAATCACTTCCTTACTTTCTTTTCTTTTCTGTGGCCTCTAATTATTGTTTCTTATTCTTAATTGTATTCTCTTTATTTTCTCGAAAGAATATTCTAGTCGTATTAATATTAGTAATTGTCCAACGAGATGCAACACAAAGCAGTCTATTTATTATTCTGCAAGTTCACTCTACATGTTTCGGGTGTCAAACACACACATCACCAGGAGTACACAAAACTGTAACTACAACCTCCGCTACTGGTCATATTTTTGTGTAGCTACCTCCCTCCAAAGTAACCAAGCAAGCATCTCCTTGGACAATTATTAATATAGATCAGCGATGCACGGAACCATAAATATAAAATTCTATTCGCGTAATTCATCCTCTGTGTCGTTTGTTTCCTTCCAAATTTAAAGAAATTCCACAATGCGCCGACGGGAACATAGATCTATGAAAAATCAACCTTACTACCGTTACTAGTTACAAGAATTACAGTTGTTCTGGATACTTAAGTTTATAAGACAATAAACTTTGGTCCTATCCTTGTTCAGCATTAAATTCTTAAAAAAAAAAAAATTAACCCCTCCTCAGCTTCACGTAGCTATTTCATAAAATTTAAATTTATGCTGTTCACACTTCGGTGCAATTTTCCCCCCGTAAATATCCACATTTTTGCTAGCAACTGATGTGCTCTTACATTATCTCACATTACAGTAGTACAGACAACCAACTAGATGCAACAATAGCAATTTATTGGTAAATTGCTGTTGTTTCATCTAGTTGGTTGTTTATACTATAGTATCAGAGATGCACAGTCACACAAACATCAAATTCTGTCACATCTTCTTTCTCTCACATCAGCTGAGTATAAGAAGTTTACAAGAAAGAAATAATGAAGTACGAACGGAAAGGAATTCTCGGAAGACTTCAGAAGATTGGGGAAATTAAATATAAATTTTAGTAACCGGAATGGCTCGTCGAGTGATCTTAATCACGATGTTGGTGGTGATGATCATCACATTCGCCAGAAATCGCGATCTTCGTAACATCCATCATGACCGCTACTATGGACATGGCAGAGAGCAGTAATGAGCGATCAATCTGCCGTATCAACAATCGGACATGTAGCTTGACACCAAATATAAATGTGATGCATTTGATATGTTTGGTCGATGTAGATCCTACAGGCCTCAGGAAAATCCGATACGCTCCTGACCTGTGTTCGAGAGGTGCCTTGCTCGAATTGAGGTAGGGCACAGACTGTCCTGCTCTTCCAACGGGTTTTCGTGGTTTTACTCAATCCTTGTCCTCAAATTGGAAACTAACAAATATAATGAAACATTCTTTTTCTATTCATTGTTCATTATCTGGTAATTCGACTCTATATGGTCTGATTTACTTACAACGTCGTTAGACAAACCACAAATATTCGGATTTTTCACAATGCAAAACCTTCATCTGTATTCAGCAATAAATGAAGCCTATCTATAGCGCAAATATTATAATATATCTTCCAATAAATTGGAACTCTTTTTCGATGGCGAAAACGAAAAATAGTTCTATCGAACATGTGTTTGTTTTGTAGCTATGTTCCAGCACGTTGTTTTTGAAACTGACTGAAGACCGCAGAAGATTTTGCTCTTTCTGTGGTCGGTATATTAAATTATTTGTAGAACTTGAAGGAGACCTACAGCATTTGTCTTCCCTAGGTCCAGGATTTCCGTGCCTTTTAAGGAATTTAAGACCCAGTACTGTAAAAGATTCAAGTAGTCTGGGCTGTTAAAGTTTGGCGACTGGTAACGGTTCAAGTGTTCTGGACTCTTACGTCGTATCGACTGGTAAAGTTTCAGGTACTGTGGGCTGTTACGTCGTGTCGACCGGCAAATAGTTACGGACGTTTCGAAGGATCATAGTGCTTTCTTCTACACGGTCAAGTAGTCCAAGAAGATTCTCTAGCATTGACCATGAATAGAAGGCAGTACAGTCCTTCGAAAAGTCGGTAACAATTTACGAATCGAAACAACGGAACTATCCGTAAGATTTAATTCTTTTAGCATCAGCACTTCAACAACCTCCAGTATCGAGTATTATAGTAATTACAGCAGCCTGCCCTGGTTATCCTGAAACAGGTTAAAATATTATTTCACATTCTCACCCCTTTAAAGTCTACATGTAAGCAATTTTCCAGCCGATGGTACGTGATTTATGAAAGAGCGTTTCTGTTTGGAAGGTTTCCAGGCTACGCCCTTTGTCTTTTAGGGACGAGTAATATAAATGATACTGACAGGAGAATGAGAAGTACTCGGCGAAAACATGTCACAGTGGCACTTTGTACCCACAAATCTCACATGTAAGGTCTAAGGATCTAAACCAGATATCTGCGATGAGAGACCAGGAAACATTTCCTTGGGCCATGGTACGGCCTTCTGCATTGACCACTATTTAAATTACTCATAAATTAAAGTGAAATGCCAACTTGATGCAACAATGTAATTTATTGAAATTTCTTTAGATCGACATGTTTCGGGCGCACAAGCCCATCATCAGGAGCAGTGGATGTTAAGTTACAGCATATGGTTTTCTGCACCCAGTCTGTAGATGGGTGGTGGTCCTGAGATCCGCTGTGTAGGTTGTGTGTGCGATTTGGATGGTGCCGTACGACTCGCACGGCACCATATGCTGTAACTTAACATCTAGAGCTTCTGATGATGGGCATGTGCGCCCGAAACATGTCGATCTAAAGAAACTTCAATAAATTACATTGTTGCATCAAGTTGGCATTTCACTTTATCTCATGATGAAGATGCACGGTCAAACAACCCTCAAATTTAAGTGACTCAGTTCGTACCGTCAAGAAAACACCCTCCGTCTCGGTTATGAAAACCCATATTTTAAAGTTACACATAGGAAACAATCGCTGTTCATTCTTGAGAAACATAAAGCACATATTAATTGCACTGTGTGGCCAGAACGTGGAATTATTTAACCTTAAACCTGGTGGCACATAAAGTACCCACTAGGCTTTAGAGTGTTAATGATGTTCTTTTATGCATGTCTGGGTCTCCAAAGCGATTACTCTTCCGTCAAGCTTTCTGTTGCATTCGTCATGCTTGAAGCGTACGTATCTCAAACCTATACACAGCACTTTTAAAGTACATATGAAACTGTCGTTATGTTACGGTTTAGTTGCGCCTCTTACGTCTGTCTCGCTGCTCCTAATATTGCATTACTTTAGTACAGTATTCTCCAACCGCCAGTCTCCTTCTAGTCAGCTCTCCCCCTCAATTCTTCCGATACCTTATACGTGAAACACTGAGAAACCTAGACTTTTTATATGTGTTTATTACGACGTTAGTACTTATGTGAATAATAATTTTGTCAAATACAAAATATTAAATATTCGTATTATCGCAAAGGTAGAATTGTGTCTACAGCATATAGCTGCATACGCACGTAATTTCAAATGGCCTGTAGGTCTGCGGTGCCAAATCTATGTCGATGGCAATAAATGCTGTCTGTTAGACATTTCATAAATAATTCATCTGACAATCTGTATTATACAACACATACACAGACCAGATTATTGCCATAAACGGGGTCGTGGATTATATTCCTTTCATGAAATTTTATGGGACTGCTCTATGAGTCTAATTTCCACGCTGAGAGGAATAAATAAATGACGCTGTGGAAACCTGCATTCTTTTACACATACGGAAGAATTTACGCGGATCACCACAGTGTATTTCCTTTCCATAAGAAGAATTAAACTTTTCCGCAAATAAGTCACTCTATCTTATAGCAAAATTCTGGTGAAATACCGCCAATAAACAAGCCCGAAGTTCAGCTTCATCCTGAACTAGTTCCATCTGCTTCCTAGCCCACAAGCCTCTAAGGTTCAGTCGTTCCAACTGACCCTCCCACTTCTTTTCTCTCAGTTTGGTCATCGCAGTAACATTAGATGAAGTGTAAAGTTTATGAAACTCCTCGTTATATATTTTTCCCATCGGTCTGCTGGTGATTAATTCTTACTACCAAACACTCTCGCCACCATCATCGTGTGACCCTGTCCTCAAGACCGCCCTTGATATCAGAGGCAAAACTTGAGGATCGTCAAAACCTTTGTAATTAAAATTGTGTGCCGATTGCTGGCAGTGTGTTTTTCAAAATTTAACTTAATTTTTTTTTACTCAGATACAAAAATTATTTTTTTCTTTTCCCGGTATACATACACATTATAAAACCTTCATTTCCTATTGAAATTCATGCACACGCGAGCCACTCTTGTGTTATACCTACGTTCGGACGATGAAAGCACTGGGCCTAGACCCACATAAACTCCCCACCTGAATGCATTCCAGCGGTTAGAGTTGATAAGCACTTACTTTCGACGGATAAGCGCATTTTGCTCAAGAAGCTTCAGAAGTGATTTAGTTGGTGAATGACAGAATGCTATTGATGTGCTGTGGTTTGTATAGCTTGGTATGAGCACACATAAAAAGTGCAAGGAATACTGCAGGTATTCTCATTTCTTAGCTGCGTTGAGAAATATTTTCAGAAGACTGTTCATAGAAAAAATGTTCATGCTCTGCCGCGTTATGGTAGTGTCCAATATGGGGGCAACACAATGGGTAGTATCATACGGCTCCGGCTTGAGTCTTCGGCGTGCAGTATGAAATAGAAAGATCTTTCATCCGCAGTTTGTTGGTCATGGTGGTGTGGAATGGTGTATTATACTTTCAGAAGAATATGTTGTGATTCTTTTACATCCATCCTCACAAAATTACTTGGAAGGGGGAAAACAGATAATCTTTCTCCAGTCTGAACCATTTCAATTTCTTAATTATGAGATGTAGTTTGGGACCGACTAGGCAAAGACATGTGTTTCAACGGTAGGCATGTAGACACTGAATATGATAATGTATTCTGTCTCTGTAAATGATTCTGCAAACCTAAATGCCTCGTGCTTGCAAGAGGCCAAATAATTATGGTCTCATCAGATTCTGACTCACAGAAAGTGACATGTTATTTAAATATTAATAATTAAAAGAAATTAAAGTATTAAAATCTCTACAGTGAACAGTAAACAATTTCTTTTAGTAAAAAAGTAGGTCTTTAAACTCTAAATTCAATTCAATTCCTGTATGTTTTTTTTTTCTGTAATATTCTTAGGCTTTCATATGGAAGCGAAATTTGGACCCTTAATAAAGGATAAAAAAGTTCGACATAAATCGAGATGAAATTTTTCAGAAGAAAAGCCGGTACACCCTTTTTTACCACAAAAGGAATGAAGAAATTTTGGAGGAGTTGAAAGTAGAACCAGTTGATCAGAAACTAAGAAAACAGAAACCAAATTGGCTGCGACATGTAAAAAGAATGAACAACAACAGGATGCCAAAAATAGTGACGGTTTATAGATCAAATGGAAGAAGACGACTTGGAAGACCTTCGAAGAGTCTCTTAGGCGAGGTCGAATCATGTCTATCAAAGCCTAACTCGTGACGGATGATGATGATGCTGATGGTAATGATGATGAATATTGTGAGGCCCACCACCCTCCTATCCAACGGGTACCAGGGGCTATTTCCGCGGGTTACTGTATTCTGTTAACTAATGATAACCAAGTACAATCAGAGATCGAGAGGGGAGAGCAGTGAACAGTGTTATATTGGCTGCGCACTGGAAAAGATCTGGCGATTGCGTGCGGCCCAACCTGTTTGAATGACGCTTTGCTGTCGTGACTAATAAATATTCTACTCTGTTCTGTTCTATTTGGTACTGTGTATATCCTTCTGTTGTACGTTTTGCGTGTAAAATTCTAATCGGAGAAACGTTATGGAAAAGAACACTTGAAAAACTAAGCGTAGAAGGAATGAGAGTATTAAAATTATTAGAGCACTAAGATGTCTGTGCTGATTGGATAAATCTGGCTAATTCCGCACCATTTGTGTTTCCATCATAGAGACAGTACGAGCATCAGTGATAGGAGAGAAGTTGTTGGAGTGTATTGTAAAACCATGAGAGGTAATGTATTTTAAAAAAGTAGAGGAAATTTTTAAATTGTATTTTCTGCACAAGGCAAACTAACCTCATTGATATGTCATGAATGTCCATTAACTAGCGTGGTTGACTGTCGTTATGATAGTTATTAGAAACTTCTGGCATAGCTCGTGAGCTTCTCTACAAACGCGCAATGATATATCTTTCGCGTACTCAGTAACGCAAACGTGATGACCCTGCGAAACTTTGGGATTAAAACCCATAACTTTAAAGTGTTTGGAATATATAAAGATACAGTATTAATTTATATGATTTATAATTTACGCTAACTTTGGGTAGAGTTTAAAGAATTTCAACGCAATATATGTCACAAGTTTTGACTCATTTTATTAGATAGGAATTTATTTCAGTTGAAATTAAATTTCAGTTTCCCAACTGGAAAGGCTAAGCCAAACTGCATGCATCGACAGTCTTAAAAATTCTTTGTCTCTTAATTTTACTGGATCATAGGTCTCGTAGCTCTCTTGGACTCTCCTTACTAAATCACGTCGCTGTCCGAAAAGTTTCCAGTTAATTGAACTGTCTACTTCAGCACACAATCCCGCAAAATCCTCTATTGATTTCGGCTGCGGCTTGCCAACTGTACAAATAAAAATGTACAAACAGTTTCTGTAATATCAGTACAGACCACACAAAGCAGTGCTGCAGCGAACGGAATTCCTGACTAAATTGCTCATGATAATGCTGCCTGAATAGTGTGTCATTGAATATGACGCAGATTTTTGTACATCGGGTCTTTATGTTTGTAGTTCTCCTTTCGTTGTCTTTGAGTTGTATTCGATAAAAACCAAAACGGATACACAGAAAAATGCACATATCAACGGCTGTTTTATTATTAGGCCAACAAACTGAAAACATGAAGCGATGTACAGTACTTCAGCGACTAATCATGCCGCAAGACGACAGTGAAACACCCGTTGATGATTTGTGGGGTCTCGCCGCTTCGGTTTTTCGAACTCGATTTTAATTAAGAGGGAGAAACATTTCGTGTTGCGTTACACTTAACATTACAGGGGTGCTGATAAGTCCTTAGCCCGACCAGGAAGGAAAAAAGCTAATGTTTCTGTCAGAATGGCGTGAATTTCATTCGGTTCCTTGCCTTGCAGAAAGAAAAAACTTGATGAAAGTTCGTGTCTCCATGTTGTTGAAATCGCGGGCGTCCCTGACATGCTTCCCAGCTTGTTTCCTTCCTGGTCGGGCTAAGGACTTATCAGCACCCCGGTACCTGTGGAAAATAGCATAGATGAATGTGAATGATTAAGAAATATTACATAAAATTCGGTTCAGGGTTTGTTATCCACACCAGCAATTTTCAAAGAGTATGGTGGAGTCAGTGTGTTGGCAGAAAGTGTTTTAATGACGCAGTATTGTTTGTTGATTAGAAACACGATAAAATAAAATTTTTCACTTACGAGTAAGATTGCTAGAACCGCACGTCTTTGAAAATAAATAGGAGATGTCTCAAAATTATGTTTTATGTGTCAAAGGAACTGAATATGCCTGCCAAGAATAAAAAGGTACCAAACAGTAAAGTGATCCCGTTACAGGCCCGGTGTGGGCCAGAGGGTGGGTAGAGGTATTGCTCTACTCTTCCATGACCGCGGCAGTAGGAGGGTGTGAGTGGTCAGCAACACGCCCCGGCCGCACTTTACCCCCGGGAAAGACCCAGTACCCATTTTACAGGAGGCTGGTTGGGCCCCAGCGCCGGTCTGGACAGGTGGAAAATTTCGTCCCCACAGGGATTCGTTCCCGGCCCGTAGCTCAGTCGCTATACCGACTGAGCTACCCGGCCCACGCCTGCCAAGAATAGGTTTCTTCAAAATGCTTAACTAAGCACTTTACCTTGCGGCAACACACACACCGTGAGCGATCATATAATTAATTTGGTAAATATGATATCCACACTGACAATGCGTTTTTGTTCGAAGCAGTTTCTGTAGAACGGTTTTAGCCCAAACATCAATAGGCCTGTTGGTGTTAAAATAACCACAGCGGTCGATCAGTTGCACTGGATGTTGTGTTTCGTGTTTCAGAAAATAAACAATTTCTTACAAGTGTCTGGTTATCTCACTGTTTGCAGACATTGCGTGTCAGAAGGCGAGCACGTTGCAAGTCATCACACTCTCTTAAGGTTAATGACATGCGAGTCAGTCACGTTATGTAATTGTCAGCCGTCCTCTCTCCTCACTCCGTTTCTGTGTGACTGTGCAAAGGACACAGTGCCAACTTTCCTTCCCATGCAGCGTTGCTCTACACATACTCGCTACATTACTCGACAGTGTTCTGTCACCTCCAACCCCCCGCCCTTCAGCGATGCCGCTTCCAGCACCATGCAGACAGACAGCTAAATTGAATCATCCGTCGGGAATAGCGCTCAATTTGGGATTTCATCGAAAATGACAGGTTCAGTCCCCACTTTTCCAACAACGAAATAAGGTTCAAATTGCTCCAATTTAATATAGTCCGAGTTTTGAGTCTCATGTACAGCACTGACATATCTTTTGTAACCGTATCATACCTGCGTGGGAAGAACATAGTTTGACGGTGTTGGAGAAGGGTGCTGAAGAGAAGAATAAAGAGCGTCAAGGAGGGTCATACTGTTTACCAAATATCACTAGAGTGGTCATATAAAAGAGAGCGTGGTATGCAAGGCCTGTAAGGCCCTGGGAGAAATGAGAAATGTAAACAAAATTTTGGTCGGAAGCGTGGACGAAGAACTAGAAGAGAGACGTTATAAGGAATGGTGCGGATTGGATTTGTCCGACTCAGGATAAGGTGCAGAAGTTGCCTGTTTTGAAAACTGTAACAAACCTTCCAGTTCCAGATAATGCGTGAGATTCTTTACTTGCTGAGCAAGTATCAGCTTATCCTTGCCCTTACTTGTGCTAGGTTTTGCGCATTGTCCAGGGTAACATGCCAGTTTCACTTGTGGTGCAGGGTCAGATTTGTTCCAGTGTCAAGTTTGGAACTATTTGGAACTGTTTCCTGTGTGACGGTCGAATGCCTGCATTTCTGTTAGGTTAAATTATATTTTGAATTGTCTTTTTTTTAAGATAAAAATGTTTACTGAATTTGTGTATTTAAAAAAAAACAGACGCCGAACATTTGGTTGTAGTGGCTGACGGCGCGGTTTTTTTTTCAGGAATTCCGGATTTTGAACGCTCCACTAGCTACATTTTTTCTTATGTATTTCACGCATTTTTCAATTCCAGCGAGCAAATGCACGCAGTAAGATTGTACAAGTATATTGTAGAAGGTAAATTCTGGCATCCTCCATATCATTACCAGTTCTTCTTTCGTAATCAATTGGTAATTTATTGTTTTACTTCACCTTTATAATTAAAAGAACTGATAGTTGATCAGCTACAAATTTAATAGGGGCCATCCCGTTGTGTAGTAGCAACTACAGAGTTACTCGAAATGATTGTCGGGGTTTTAACAAATTGTCATACACAATACACTTGAGATAGGAGTATGTAGTTGCACCGACGGATCTAGAGGTTTATGTTCCTCCTCTTCCCACAAGTATCCCGGAAATTAAGGTACGAATCAGAACCGCAAATGAAACCATCACCGCTGACACACTACAGACATGGAACGAACTCGATTATCGTGTTGATGTTTGTAAAATCACAAAGGGTGCACATATAGAGCACCTGTAAGGTGTAAATAAAAAAATACATATACTCTTGTCTCAAGTGTATTGTTTATGACAAGTTGTTAAAACCTCGACAATCATTTTTAATAAACCTGTATATGTATTTTTCCGTCTAAAACACAACATATGTATATTCAACCCATTAATGAAGTATCAGTTACATCAGGGCTAGATGTTTCGACCCTAAAACAGTCATCATCAGGCCAATGCAGAACATATACAAGGTACGATATAAGTGTGCACTCTTTATTGCATTGGCCTGATGATGGCTGTTTTACGGTCGAAACATCTAGCCCTGATGTAACTGATATTTCATTAATGGGTTGATATACATATGTTGTGTTTTAGACGGTAAAATATTTATATTTGATAGTTCGTCGCTCGAAGTGGCAAAAACAGAACGCAAAGAAGCGTAAGCCTGCATAGTCTTACAGTCTTACCGTACCTTCCCTTTGAAGTGTCGCTGAATGTCTGTCTGCAGACACCGCGCACAATTCACGGCACTGCTTCTAAGGTGCGCTTTGCATTTCTTTAAACGTTTTTAATATGCTGCAAGACACACAAAATTGGCAAACTGAATTATAACATTTCAAAAGAATACCTCACGCTTATTAAAAAACTTATGCAGAAGTAATACGTACACATGTCTTCTCCGGCGTTCGGCTGACAGAATTACCTTCCGTCAATAGCCCGCAACACGCTGATGTTTCATAGATGTTAGAATATGCTAACGGATTGAGCCTGTTTGTCACATTTAAATCTAAAATTTCGATTCTTAAAACTAAATTTCCAAAGAGGATTTTGAATATGTCGACGATATCCCTTGCACTTGGAGTTCTAGAACACGTGACAGCATGCTGGCCTCTCTTCGAAGTACGTTCGTTCCGTGACACGTGTCTTGCAGTTAGGTTAGCAAGCGTTCATACTCAGAGTACCATTTTGTATAAGTTAGGAGGGAAAATAATACAGCGCAAGGGATGAATGGAGAGAGGGAGGTATCTGCAGAATGAAGATGGATTGAGGGTGGCTTATGTTGAAACCGAGGTAGGAAACTGTGAAGGGAGTATAATTGGATGGATGTATGAACATGGAGACGAATGAAAAGGTGGAAGGGTTTCGTAGGAAACAGGTTAGAGCAGGGGAGACAAGACGAGTGGACGGATGGTGACGAGTCGTTCTGCTGCCGCAGTGGGGGGAAAATGTGACCGTCTATTGAAACAGGACTCGTGTTTGTTTTTATCAGGATAGACTCGAAGAGAACAACTCGTAATCTGTAGTTCGCCATGGCCTTGCCTCGGTCTGCTAAGGTGGCATCCACACTGTGCTTGGCACATCCGGAATAACTACTCTGACGGAACCTTCCAGTATCATTGACAACTTAGCAGGAATTCTGTAACGGAGTTCCATCATCTAAGCCCAAGTGCAAGAGAATTTAAAGCGATGAATCTCGTACATTCGTGTCAATCGTGACGTCATGAGTGGATTCCACGTGATTATTCTACATGCTTTTATTTTGTTTGTAGATTGATGTAACATAACATGCCTTGGAAATTAATAATTATTATATAATGTCTGCTAACATAAATAAAATAAAAATAAATTAAAAGTATATAATTTACACCTAAAAATAATGTCAGCAGAAATGGGATAGACTGAGAATAAAAGTGTTGTGAAGTATCATTCATTTGTATATATATCTGGCTTTCAGTGTCTTTCAGTGCCACATTTCACATGGTTGCTACTCCATCAATAGCATGCACAGTAGAATGACGTCAGTCTCTAGTGTGATTTCTAGCAAGGATGTGCCGTATGATTTCTGTGTCAAAGGGTGTGAAAACTGTGTGAGCCACAGGAAAGTATACGAAGGGTGCAAAGATACACAGGAACACAGACTGAACTGGATGACACTTGATCTGAACGGCCATGGACTTCAGCATTGAACATAATGTTTAGCTACATTAGTATTGCGGGGATCCTGAAAGATCATCAGTACTGAATTCGTATTTGAAAGGTGAATATGTACAATCGCGACTTAAGAATGAAACCGTTTGAAAAGGAAATTTCGTGGATTTTGGACAAAATTAGTTTGGAAGCTGATCACTTCGGAATAAGGTAGCCATGTGTATGTATAAGGGCAAATACTATCCATAGTACAGTTAAGTTGCTACCCGTCTTGAAGGAAATTTGCCTGTGGAGTGATGGATGGTGTGTGCTGCCAACCTACAATATATCTTAAGCCGTGTTTCATAATGTTAACGTTTACTGCGTCTGTGAACAATGTGCGCCGTCTCGTTTTTCCAAACAGAACATTACGTTTCGGAAATCGAATCCTTTTGCCTTCTCACGTGAAAAGGCAGGAGCGTCTATTCAATTTGGTCTATTGGGCTATTTAATCACTGACAACAACGAGACTGGCTTTTTTAACACCCCCATCTGAGTACCCGTCTTCTCAACTCTTCACGTGAGGACGGAGAGTGAGCACTTCCCTGAAACCTTCTCTTGTTATCAGTATAACTCTGTTACACCCGTTAACAGACCCAGTAATATTGAGCGTGCTAATTGTCGTCGGCGCCTTAATAATCATTGAAAGGTGACAAAGCAAATTTCGATCCCAGTATTCTTTTTCGTATTTTACCCGCAGGGTTTTATTTCTCAGACAAGGGATGTCACCGTTAAGACCCGATCCTGAGACCAACCCCAAGAACTTCTTCAGAACTAATTAACTTATTTCCAGAAGGCCAGTTTCAACGGTAATATACCATTTTTATTTCCGATTAGTTTGTGTGTTTTGTAAAAATTGCCTCTTGTTGCTGCTGTTGTTGCTATAAAGATTTGTTTATAATCACCGGACCGAGTACTGCAGAGCTGGCGGCGTCATCGCTCGCTATGCAACAATTATGTCGTCCGCTCTACGACATGCAGTCCGGCAGTAGAAATACACTCTGTTTGAATTACTGCAACTACTACGATAAAAGTGTAAGGCTGTCAACCTTACCAATTTAATGTGCCGATTGTCTCGGAATCTGGGAAACTCAAGCTCCTGGAGCCCTCTGGCCTGTAATAGGCTTGGACGATGATTGCTTAAACTGTACTAATCTAAACGTGCTATTTTATGAATGAACGCTATTGAAAGCAGCATGTCGACTTTAAATTAAAGAGCATTACTGGGGTATCAAGTAGGCAGTCACTGGGAGAGGAAGGAAGCCTTTTTCGTGCACTCCGGAGTTACAAAACAACTAATTCATTAGGGTATTATTAGATCTCTCCCCGCGTGGGCGTGATTGTATCGAAAGCAGCAGACTTCGGAGCAGACGAGGAACTGGAAGACAGCCATCACCAGATCGTCTGACTGCAGACGTCACTATTTACATTTTCATAGCCATGGCAGACAGTCCGTACTGTGTCACGGATTCCTGCATTTTGTCGTACAGGCAGAAGATGATGGATCGTTTACTCCTTACCTTCCTTATATTCCCTTCGTAACACGAATGCGTTGATTTACGTAATTATTTGAGATTTATATTCAAATTAGTTGTGCTCTCTCGGTATGTAATCATAGCGTAAGGAAGGGAAAATTTTTTGTCTCGTAAACCTAGATAGCGTAATCACTATTCCGAATACGCTGTATCGGCTCTGGGGCCTAACCACCATCTTCAATTGGTATTTTCCCCCCCGAACCTTCTTGGTCATTGAATGAGAGGTGGTGTGGGCCGCGGAGCCGGTCTTTTGGGCGCTTTGGAGTAGAGAAAAAATATCATGCCATTGCTGCTGGAGAGAAAAGTATTATAGACGATGCGTGTCACATGATTTGATTAAGAAATTGCTGAAGCAAGAATCTCAAAAATCATTCTCAACAGAAATTTATAGTCGTATTGAGAATGGAAATTTTAATGATAAAAGACGTAAATTATTTCCGGTTATGGCACGATGAAGCAAGCTGCCCCTAAGACTACGTCGTACCCCGTCGTTAGCAGCATAGCTCATATAATGTGGCGTGCAAGTTCTGCACAAACTGCCTAATCAGGGAACGAGACCAGAGAAGATCCAAGTATAGAAAATTCTGCTTAAATCTTGCAGAGAAACGACAATACAATTTTTTTTTCAGCTACGAGAGATGTGATCATAAAGTAAATAAAGAAGGTCCTTGTGCAGAAGCTGGTCAAACTCCCGGGTTTTCGTCAAGCCGTTTTTATTACCGTGTTGACAAGGACTCGTCACTGGGCCTAATCTGAGTTAGATAAATCCAGTCGCCTGCTCACAACTTGTTTATTTAATATTAAATTTTCATCTTTCCACTTGCGCCTGTATTGCGAATTGTTTGTGCATGTTTTTACGTATATCGTATACTTGCCATACGTTCCGCGCCCATAGAATTATCTCTAATTTGGTCACAGTAATGCAAAGTAAGGTGTTACATGATCAAATCATGAAGCTCCATGTTAATAAAAATCCAACCAGATGCAACAGTAAGCAGATATTTATTTACTGCAAAGTCACTCGACATGTTTCGGGTGTCACAGCACCCATCATCAGGAGTACTAAAAACTGCAACCGCAGCCTCCAGTACAGGTCAAAATATCGGGTATTATGACCTGTACCGGAGGTTGCGGTTACAATTTTTAGTACTCCTGATAATGGGTGCTGTGACACCCGAAACGTGTAGAGTGACTTTGCAGTAAATAAATGTCTGCTTACTGTTGCATCCAGTTGGATTTTTATTAACATTGAATTATGATGCAAGGAAACATGAGCTTAAAATTCATGAAGCTCCATATTTTACAGTTTCCATATTCCACACATTACTCTCCCTCTTAGGACCAAATATTCTCACAGGTACTTTCCTTCTCAAATACCCGCAATTTTTTATCCTTCCCTTTTAAAAGACGCCAATTTTTACACCCGTAAATACCAACGGGTAAAACGTAGCCTTTGCATTGTATTCTTTATATCTTCAGTTAGGAAACTTGTAGGAAATTGATTGTTAATTTATTGGTAAGAAGCAAAATGAGAATTTAGTCCGCTGTTAATTTACTTTTGAATGCTTTATGACGTGATTCTTAATTTCAGATGCCATGCAGAATGTTCTGGGACCGCCTTAGTACGCTCTGTTGAGTTTGTGATGTAAAAATACCGTCCGATGAGGGGAGAAGTGCAGGTTTAGCCTAATTGCCCTCCACCTGCCCCAGAGTTAGGTATAGTATATATACTGACGGGGGACAAACACATGCCTAGCCGGACACCCTCCACCTACCCCGTGGGTAAGTACATTATCTTCAGGCGAAAGGCCAAATACAGGCCTAGAAGATACAGTCTCCACCTTCCGCACGGGCCTATATTTTTACAATATCTATGTGGCATAGAGGCCTGCTACGGTCCTTATTCGTGCAGGTCCCACTGCTCCCACTTCAGCTCTCACGTGACGTCAGTGCTAGAGACTGGATGTCGCTTATGGCACTTGTCCTTCTTAAGGGACCTACCCTGAGTTGAAGCTAACGCCGCGCCAACATCGATTACTGCTTCGCGAATCACCTGCTCTTCCGTTTCATTTATTATTCTATAGGATTCTTTTTGATGAAGATTTATGGGTATTATTGAGATCTGTGATAATCAATTACGTTTATGGATGCCAGCAATTATAGATTTTAGTTGGAGTGTAACACAATGTAGAATGTGTTATAAAAGTTACTGCTCAGGAACGAATCTTGTAGATTCTAACTCAGGTTCCGTAGTGAACGAGGTCTTTTATCGTTTAAGTACAACTTGAGATGTCTGCAGCTGATGCAAGTTAGAGAAATGTTGAGAAAAACACAGAAATAAAACACACTTATTACATTTTATCCCTATAACCTTAACAGTAAATTTGCAAGATAATTTCTGCGATACTATAAAACCTGTTAACACACTTTCAGACACATATAAACATATAAACTTAGCACTTTCAATAGTCACGTCAAGTTTGCCATCCGCGGTTTTTTATGCTTCTGTGTGTGACACCACATTAATGATATGTCAGGTCTGAAGTTAACACATGCATGAAACAAACTGGTAAATTGTCTATCCACTAATCGAGACAAAATAATATCGGTAAATGACGTTATATCTTCTCAATTTAAGAACTTATTTGTAGCTTGTAGTTATAGTTTTAGCTTAACAGGTTCCCAAAGAAGACCTCTGAAGATGCCGAAGAGTGACTAATATCTAGAACCTCACTCGCTTGCAGCCTTAGCAAATTTCGAAATATCCCCAAATAAAAAATGTCCCCATTGAACGAATATGAATTTAGAAGTTTCTCATAGGTCAAATCCGAATCCTAGAAGATTTGAACCTAACTGGTCCTCCCGATTTCTGCAATGGGAAGCCCTTATCTAAGTGTAGAAGCACGCCGGCAAGTAACTGAAATTCTGGGGCGTCGCCGGTTGGCTACAATTACTCAGCGGAATATGAAGGCCTAGACTTGTCAGATACGGAATTTTATGACACGTGAACTTCGAAACCTTCCAATTTTGACAGCCAGCAAACGTCGTACCATCGATTTCGCCTTTAACTTCGACGCGCCTCAGCCTGTCAACTGTGGTCCCTGCTTCTAAAAATTCCTCCCAGCTATGACTGCTGCTTGCCAGACGTGTTAATTAATTTTTAAATAAGGAATCAAAGGAAATTTAATGACTCGCCACATACACTTTTATCACAGTCTGGAGTCGAAACTAGTCCGACAGCTACAATTTTCTGTAGCGAAAATTCTACTCACCGCGCAGGCTACAAAAACGAAGCGCCATGCTTTACACTTCCATTTGAGGATAAGCTGTTTGGATTCGGTCTTTCGTGGTTTTCTCAGTCGTTGTAAACAGCTGTCATTACAGTACCTTGAAATATACCGCAGCTTCTTTCCGCACAATTTGCCTTTCATAATACTTTATTCATATGTAATAACACGTACTGCTGATATATCGTTATTAAATTACCTACCTCGATCACATTGGCTTAATCATTAACACTTCTTATTTGCATTCGGGAGGTGACTGGTTCAAACTTCCTCCGGAAAGTGACTTTTCGGTCTGATATTTATCGTAGGCCACATCTGTCACTCCCACAATACCAACGCAGTAGCCTATAAAACGTGAAGTCAAAAGCTGGCATTTCCTTTCAGTGACTTTATTTATTATTGAGTAATTATCCTACCTTACGACCCGGCAAGATCCGAGATAATTCCAAGCTCGTTAAACAGACCTATGAACCGATAACATGAAACCATCACAGATAAAATATTTCTCTGAGATTAGGCAGTTCCACGGTCTTGTGGTTTTTAAAATTTAAAGTCTGTATAAAGGGAACGCGCTGGGGAGTCTTCAATTATAGAGCGGTCTGGGTGTCCCTAGGGAAGAAGTGTGTTGGGGCGGAAAGAAGGGCGTTGCAGGGATGGAGAGACTGCCCCGGACACGGTCCTTCGTCAGAGTGCAGTAGCTCATGTTTATCACCACACCTAAAAGCTACCGGATCGATTGTCCAAGACGGCAGTCTCTGACCTTTCTGTAATTATCTGTCTGTAACAGTCATCTCCTTAATCGACCAAGTGCTGTCCATGAAGATAAAGATTAAAATACGTAAAACTATAATTTTACCTCTTTTTTTTTGTGTGTGTGAGCAATTCGGTCCTACCTGAGGGAGTAACATGTTTTTGAAGGCGTCTGCACATGAAGGACCGAAGAGATGATTTGGATGTAGGCTTGTGGGATTGGGAGGGGTTTGGGTAACAGGAGGCTGAAGAAATGTGTCTTAGTAAGGAACTTTGTCAACTGTACTCGCCACTAGATATTAAGATGATTACACACAGGGGCAGGCGTACTGAATTTCTAAATATTTGTATCGCATATCGCTGTCCGATGGGTGGTATTTCGCTTCTTATTCCATAACTAAGTGGTCCGAAAGAAGATCCATTAATTTACTACCATGGCGGACGTTGTTCTTGATTACCTTCTTAAATTCACCGGACACTTTCTGTTAAAGTATTTGCAATGTCAGTACTCGCACAGTTGGAAGCCATGTTTCGCAGTTTCGCTCAATGTACGCACACCTCACTCAGACCCACCATGTTCCACGTTTCCACGCCTTCTCATCGTGCCTGATTCAATCATTCTGATCATATTTAGGGGGAATACAAACTGGGAGCTCATATCTGTGAAGATTACTTTACCCACCGCAAAAATACCAATTTTCCATTGATTCCGGTAATATTATTAGGGAATAATATTAGCGTAATATTGGAATTAAGTTTTAATGTGTAAATTAATTATGTACTTGATATAGTGTAAGTACAACATACAGCACGCCTTCAGTAAGGTCAAGAACATTTAACATTTGCAGAGTTCAGAGCGTTAAGGAAGATCCACTTTTCACGTAACAAAACTTCACGCAAAAAGAAAATCACGTAAATGTATGTAGTTACATAAGGTTGCCTGATTTCAGGCTTCCACCGTGAAGTAGAGGAGACCAGCCTGATAATCCAGAATGACGCTGTTCTTAGTTGTATACCGTTGTTGACATTTCAAATGGTACGTGTCAAAATGATGATATCCCAAGCAGATATATCCTCTTTTTTTTTCAAGTTTCCAAATCAATTTCGAATATCTTAAATACTGCCTTCCTGTAAAATCACCACCAGACTGGCTGGGCGGTCGGATGTGGCGCTGAATTCAAGCAGTTTGTAACTGGTCCCTAGTGGGACCTGCTGTGGATTCACTGCACTTGGTAGCCGAGCTAAACAGCAGCAGGTTCATATCTGAATTCGTTATCACACTGGCACATCTCAAACCACATTACACTATAACAGTATTCGATACAGGGTCGTTAAATAGGCTAAGAGCTTCAGCTCTGTAAAGAAGAGTTCTTACTGATTCCTCATCACCAGTTTTCGTAATCATACTCACAGCGTTATCACCAAAGCCTTCCCTTTTCACGGTGTCACCCAACAAATTCTCTTATGTATTTACGATTGTCCTGAAGATATTTATTCAGAGTGGAAATTATAAAGTTTCTGATGATGTAAATCAATGGGAACAAAGGATTCTTTTCCCAGAGATATGGTGGCTGGGGTCTGAAATAATCGACACAACACTTCCAGTGCCGATGTTAAGAATGGGTGGATGTATACATCCACTCCTCCATAAGTTTTCATGGCTTGGACTGCACAAATTTGCCGGCATAATGTACTGCTATAAATTTCTCGATAGCATTTTTACTAAATCCTAGATCCGCACACTGGCACTAAACCACCCATATTCGCAACATGATATCTGGTATTAGTCTAATGAGGTGTTTCTCAATCGTCGGGGTGCGGCCAGGTACCGCGCCCTGGCATCAATTATACCGGGTCGCGAGAGGTTCTCCTGGAATTTGTCATTTTAGTTTTCTAAGAAATTTTCATGAATAAATGTTTTACAGTGGAAATGTTCTTTGGAGAATAATATTCGTGAATGTGTCGAAAAACTCAGACCCAGATGCTGGCCTGAGGAAACTACAATATACTACAAGATTTCTTTAGTCAAGTGATTGATAACTAATTTAATTGTAATTTTATATTTGTCAACATGCCACACCGTATACATAAGTGTACTAATACTCTTTATGCTTATGCCATAATTAATTATTAATACTTACGTTAGTTTAATGTATGAACTTAAAAAAATTGAAAGGTATTTACGAGTAAATATGTTGGGACCGGACCCTCGTCTTATGAAAAAAGAATTTACCGGGCCGCGGTCTCACAAAGGTTGAGAAACACTGGTCTAATGTACTTTTATTCTTCCAAAGTTGCTTTAAATTAAAAACTGGGAAATTCCATAATACAGCCTTCAACGGGAATCGAAATCCGGTCGAATGACGAAACCTATCACTGTGTTTTAACACTTACCGTTACCAGCCCTGTTGTTTTAGCTTGCTCAAGACGGACTTTATTAGTATATGCGAGTTTACTCGTTCGTTAGACGCTGGTGTGAGTTCTACAGCACAGTGAATTAGAGGTGCTAACTTTAACCTCCCCCTCTCGCACAAAGCCGTGATGATGTAGTGTAAAGCCCAACTCCTCCCAGTTCCCTTCCTAAAACAACTTAACTGAACAACAAACACTGTTCATTAGCAAAGAAATTAATGCGTGGCAGGGATGAGGTTTTAATTAGCGCACTGTTTAATTATAGAAATCAGCTTCATGAGTGATTCCTGCTAATTTCCATTCTCTTTTCATAACTCTTTCTTAATCATTTTTATCATTCTCTCTGCTTTACAAAGCAGCACACACGCTGCTGTACTTCACTTGCTACTGAAATAAGAACGCATTATAGTGTATGAAAGTTAATCATCTACCAAACTCTGAGCAGACATTACTCTCAGGTAGCCCAAAAAGCTTCCTTCTTCTGCTCTCAGCTGCATGTCAACTTTGAAAAGCATACACAGCTTCCTTGCTGAAACAGTTAGGGGGTCTGGTTTTAGCGGTCTTCTTAAGTATTATCCACAGCAGTCTTGCAGTATTGTTATTAGTCTTCTTGCCGAGGTTCGCTGACTGTCTTAGTCCTTGCAGTACGTCTGGACTGCACGACAGATCGTGGCAGAGCTGGCGAATTTGAAGGCTTTGGACGACGAATATTGTGGATGGAATTTACAAAAACAAAACCGAGACGTTCTTGACCGTGAAACTAAGCACGTCGTGACCTGCGCAGCCCATTGTATGTTCTACATTGACTAAAATAAAAAAAAGTTAAATCAGCCCTATTACAGGCCCCGAGATGCCCAGAGGGTTCCATGAAGTTAAGGTTCCCGGATTACGTGTCAATGGCCCAGGATGGTGGTAAGGTTGTCAGTCTTACGCACCGGACGCTTTTACCCCCAGGAAAAACTCCTGGTACTCATTTCTGTTAGAGGGTGAGTCGACCCCAGGGCCATAGCGCGATCGGAAGGATTATGTCATTGAAAAACTCCAATGACACCATCTGGAATCAAACAAGCGATCTTCCAATTTGTAGCACAGCACCTTAACCACTGTGCTAACGCGGTCCCCGTCCCACACAGACTACAAATATTTAAAGATATTTCTTTAGTTTGTTATAAAAGACACGTCATGGAAAGAAAAACTCCAGCACAAAAAAGTAATGAGATAACACTGTATATACCGACCTTTGTTTGTAGTCTTTACAGTATTGTGTCAAACAGAATACGAGGGAGATAACAGTGCAATAGGTGTAGGCCCATTCCATTCCGTCGTTATTCTATACAAGTCCAGGAATGATTAGAATTAAGCCGTCAATTTCGCTGAATGCTAGTGGAATATTAGACAGCAAGTACGTAATAAAAATTCCTGGCGTTGGTTAGGTGTAACCGATTTGGATACAGTTGTATGACTGTAACTCAGTGACAAGACGACTGGCAAATGTGAGATATACTTCTCATTTTGTCACGGTGATTTTATCTTGTGTGTGTGTGTGTGTGTGTGTGTGTGTTTTTTTTTTAGGT
>Ga0136643_10002874_pt1 | contig 22764 bp, 17 predicted proteins | sample TergutLab28metaG_FD_96883 | JGI IMG/M metagenome (GOLD analysis project Ga0136643, IMG submission 96883) | Labiotermes labralis P1 segment gut microbial communities from Petit-Saut dam, French Guiana - Lab288 P1 (version 3) (version 3) | ecosystem: Host-associated > Arthropoda: Insects >... | reverse complement strand
GAATTATTTAAACGGCTGAGGCTGTGGCTGTCCTAGAGGGTAGGACGCTCGAGCCATGAGGGAGCGTGGAGGTATTTAAATGCCGTCCTAAACGGTAGGACGCACGAGCTCTAAAGGTTAATAAGAGAAAAATTTGTGTTTTCATTCCATTACAATTTTATATGGAGAATTGTATATACTATTTATTTTAGGGATTTGGATAATTTCTGTCATATATATGAAATGTATGCTTGGGTTCTTCTAGATTGTCTGCTGTTTCTTAAGTTTTTTGCTTTACCTGAGGATGAACATAGTGTGCTTTCAAAATGATGTGTACTGTATTTTATTTGCAATGATGATGGAAATAGTTTGAAATCATGGCAGTGAATATTTCAACACTGATGTTTTACAGTGTGGTCTTTGAATGATATTTCATTGTATAATATTTTGTGTCTTTAGGGATTCACTTTTAAGGAGTCCAGCTTCGTTACTTGTGTTACACTGTGTGTTAATTCCATTATGTATTTTATAATGAGTTGTTAATCTTCTTTTCGAGATTCAAGTTGATTGTGAATATACATTAAACAGTTGCCACAAATGAAACAGCAATGAATATAGATTGCTTTTGCATTATAAAATTCAATCGTCGTCATCATCATCATCATCATGTATGAACCAGGGGCGGAGAAATGGAGAACCCTGGTAGAAAACATTTTATGTAAGAGATGAGTTATGCATGTTTCAGTTTCATTTATATAGCTTGTGATTGCAGGGTCGTATGCTGGGAAATCCATACAGTAGTAATGAACCTGGTTTAGGTCCGCTCATGCGGGATGTAAAGAATAAAATCTGTCAAGACTGTGAGCTGGTGGCCCTGTTAGAAGATGACAATGGTATGGAACTGCTTGTCAATAACAAGATTATTAGTCTGGACTTGCCAGTGAGAGAGGTAAGCATGGGTTATTTCTGTTGGAGAATTACTGCAGGTCTCACAACTAAAATTCTGTGTACATTTCTCCTCTGTCCCACGTGTGCTATGTTCTCAACCCGTGTAATTATTTTTTAGTCTTGTTCTTGATTTTTAATTTTTCAGTAGCCATTTTCCTGGTACTACCCTTGGACTAGATCTGTTCTCAGGTACATGTATTAACAAGTTACTGTTTGACATTCGACATGCATGTAGAAAGAAGTTACTGTTTCTGTGGTGTCCAGTGACTGCAAGTCAGTCAGTCTAACAGGTTCACCAGGTTAGATGCTTCTTTGCCTGAAACTGGAACCAGAGCAGCTTCTGAAACCTGTGTCTGTAAGGAATTGGGCGATGGACAAAGTCCCAAAATTGCATATTGTGTTAGTCAACTTCTGTCTTGCTGTGTTCTCTCTTTTGGATTTCTTGACCCTAGAAGCTTGGGACCGTTAAGTTGTCCCAAAATGTCGGTGTGGTATTACCACTCCACACTGTGTAATATATTATAAGAGCACAGATCTCTCATAATTTGGTGATGCAGGCCTTGGTTTTGCTCCACATGGTCTGATTCAGAGCTATCCTGTTTGGCGCAAGTTTAGTGAGTGTGCGGCCATAACCCTATACATTGCTTCTCAGCAGGTGCTGAAAATTGTGTGTGATAAGCACAGTACTCAGTTTTCTAATGACTGGCATTTGCAACAAGTCAAACTTGGTGACAAAACCTGCATGAGAAACACATGAGATTCCAAAATATCTTTCAGTGACAGTGACTTGGGGAGAACACACACTTTTGGGTGGTTTTCTCCTTTCAGAGATGCAGAAACTTTGTTGAAGATTGTGAGCATTCATATGGTTGTTTTGCTATGATATTCTATGTTTGTAGCCTCGAATTTACATTTCTTTGTTGCATTACTTTAAGTTTGCTTTCTCTAGATTTTTTTCAGCATTTTGTGTTGTAGTCCATTGGACTGGTGGTTGCATTGTGACCTTGTACTCTGAATTAGAACTGGATAACTTTTCAGAACTGTCATTTACATACATACCTTACATTGCCTCTTGTCTAATGCTGTCATCTACAGTGTTACAGTTTACATTTTGTTCATTAATTAATATGTCAAAGAGAATATTGTGTGCTATTAGTTATTGTTTATTCAATATTGGTCCTATTTTTCCAGTTTCATACATATATAATTTCTCATAAATATAAATTATTGGTCCTTTGTGAGTTGTCTGTATTATTTCCTTTGCCTTGTCCATTTACTTTATTTGTGTTGTAATGTGTGTTCAGTAAAAATTGCTTAAAAATTGGATATATGGTAAGATCAGCTTTGTTAGCATCTTGCAACAAAATATGATTTGATGTCTGTATTATTTGCCTTTTCATAATAACTACTGATGTACCTGAGAACTTTCCTAGTCTATGCAGCATTGTATTTGGTGTCAGCATTGTGGAAAGTTACATGTATCCCCTGCTGAATCCTTTAATTCCTAAATAAGTTTTACTTTTGAAACTGTATGTAATGTGTTAAATGACTTAACTTCAGTATTGTGAGAATCCTGTTTTGTTACCCTCTTTTCATGAATTTTATTTAAGGTGTTCAAGAAGATATGGGTTGCAGAAGGTGCTGAGGGTGATGCCATGCGTGTTGTTTATCGTATGAGAGGTCTCCTAGGAGATGCTACAGAGGAATTTGTAGAGACACTGGATGCCAAGAGTGAGCAGGAAGTGAATAATGAGGAAGTGTACAAAATGGCCAATGTGATGGCGGACTGTGGTGGACTACAGGTTTGTTTATATCTTGAGCAATAACACTTTACTCTAAATTGCTTTATACCACAAATATAGTGTCAGAATTTGATTTTCGGGATGTGATTATACTCTTGCAGATATGGTGTGGATTGTATAAGTTCAGTAGTTTCCATGTTGTCATAATATCTTCCTGATCTTGCAAGTATGTACACAGAAAGCATCATTACTTGTAGCTGACTGTTTACTGAAAACGATTGGCTGTACCATAGTGAGCTGTATTTCTGAGTTCTGTCTTATTGTTTTCAAGTGGCTACTATTGGCGGAACCTAATGTGGAACTTGTGTCATGGTGACAAATAGTTGTTGTGGAGGTGCAGTTCCTATCACAGATGTTCTGTGAAGTATGAATTGTCTGTTCTTGTCAAGCTGTTATTTGAAAGTTGTTTGGAAATTTTCCATGATTGTGATGTCTCTTATCTTGGCTATCACTTACAAGCATTATGTGTACAAAATGAAAATTATTTGTTGGTCTGATGAAGTGTGTTGTGACTACTTCATATTTCTGTACTAAATGAAGGCTGTTAATAAACTTCTTAGGACTGTACACATTCTTTCTTCACAATGTTATGACAGCCACATAATGTTTTGTACACTATCTGGATTCTATTGCTGTTTTCCATTCAGCCCAAACATGTTTTGGTGTTGATTAGACATTATTTTATTTAAGGAAATTAAGTCCAGAAGTCAAGTTGGTTCATTTTGCTCTGCTTTGGTGCATAGGCCCTACATGAAGCATTGAAGCAGACTCCTTTTGCAGGCTTTGCCGTGACCTCTCACCAATTTCTGACCTCTTTTGCAACTTCCCCCTCTGTCATTCTCCTGCATCTCTTTCTTGGTCCTCGTTTTTACATTGTCTTTGAGGATTCCAATTCAGACTTGCTCTTCTGTGGCAGAAGAATCCTTCCTCAGTGTATGTCCAACCCACTTCCATTCCTGCACCCTGCTGATTTGAGGAGAGAGTGCATGTTTTCTTTTGATGTCATTAATGTGACAGTACATTTACATGAAATTTTGCTCCAGAACAAGGAAAACTGCTAAGGTAAATTAGAGTTTGTTGAAAGGTGGCATTCACTGATCAGGTGCCATTTTAACCCCTTAGCCCCAAAAGTGGACACATATTTTACTATGCCATTTTTTTAAAATGTGAATATTTTATAAACCAAAAATATAACATTATGAAATACATGGCCTTTTGTGGAGAAAATAGTGGAGATTGTGCAGCTTGCCTAAAAAAATTCAGTAAGTGTATTCCTTGACTAAATATGTATAAAATACAGTCCCCGGAGGGTAGCTGTATGCCCGTCCTATATGTGTAGGATGCACAGTGGCTGAAGGTTTAAAGTGGCCAATAATTGCCAGAAGATGACCATCATTTTTGCCTGCCCATCTTCATTGCTGATTGTTGAAAAAATCAATACAGTCATTGCCTTGGTGCATGCACATTGATGACTGACAATATGAAAAGTGCAGAAGACATAGTAATTTTTCCATGATCGTGTGAACAGTTTTGAAAAATTTGGGCATGCAACTTGTCTCTGCCAAATTCATTCCAAGACATCTTGTGGTGGAACAAACACAGAACCAACTTAACATTTGCACATACCTTCTGCAACAAGCTGAAGCAGACAAGAGCTTTGAAATTAACTGTTACTGGTGATGAGATGTGGTTCTGTAAGTATGATGTATGATGTCAAAGTGAAGCAGCAGTCATCACTGTGGAAATAAAAATCATCCCAAAGACTGAAAAAGCTTATTGCTTGCTTTGATTGTAGAGGGTTGGTGTATTACATGTTTATTCCTAGAGGACAAAGTGAATCAAGAATTCTACCTGATCATGGTACGACATCTACCAGATGCAGTCTGAAAGAAATGACTGGCATGTTGGCAGGAACACAGCTGGGGTCTTCGCCATGACACACACACACACACACACGCGCGCGTGCACGTACGCACGCACACTCTGCTGTGTGTCCAGAAATTTTCTGTTAAAAACCCAGCCACCTTAGGCCATGGTCTCTCTCCTACAGACCTTTTCCTGTTCCCAGAATTTAAAGTTAGTTTAAAAGGATGTTCATTTGAATCAGTAGAGGAAATATATATTTAAAAAAAAAAACTAGGACAGCTAATCTTAATTTCTTCAAAGTTATATATTGAATGCTGAGAAAAAGGGAATGTCATTGTAATCGTATTAGTACAGGAGGGAACTTTTTCAAAGGGGGTAATCCTTAATACAGTTTTCTGGCATGTTTTATGTCATATTGAATCCATCTGAGAACTTTTTGAATAGTCTCATTTAGGCATGTTTACTGTTGGAGATGTACATTCAGTATCTGATCCAAAGTCCCCCCCCCATTTAGCTTCTATAGCTTGTGATTTGTACAGCAGTAAAGACTCAAATTATGTTACTATAATAAATTTCTGTTTGTAGGTCATGCTGGATCGTCTGTCTGCAATTAAGAATATCACCCGTGCTCGGCCACTACTCCAAGTTCTACTCAAGTTGTTTCGACTATGTGTGAAAGTCCAGCGGAACCAGGAAGTTCTTACACAACCAAAACTGGGTGCCATTGGTATCTTCCTGGGTATTTTGCAACTGTGCCTTGCTGGAGAGACTGATGCTTCACAGGCGGCCATTACTGAACAGTTACTAGATGTAAGTTCCCCATGTTAGAGTCACTTCACATTCAGTTCGTTGCCATGAGGCATTAGGTAAGAAGTTTATTTGCTGAAGCTGGCTTGCACAGCCGTAAAAGACTTATTTCTGTAGTAAAACCAACAAGATGCACCAGTGTATCAAATTTATTTATTTCATTTTGGAATGACGCTCTACATGTTTCGGACGGTACCCACTAGCAAGCAGTAGCAGTATCTGTTTGATAAATGCCTGTTGTTGTGTGTACAATCTTGAACTCCTGATTTTGGACGGAAAGACCTAGTGGGTACCCACTAGCAAGCAATAGCAGTATCTGTTTGACAAATGCCTGTTGCTGTATCTACAGTCTTGAACTCCTGATGATGGACGGAAGGACCGTCCAAAACATGTGGAGTGTCATTCCAAAATGAAATTAATTTGATACATTGGTGCATCTAGTTATTTTTGCTGTAGAAATAATATTACAATGCACAGCTCTGTGAACATCGAATCCATAGAAGACGCTTTGTTTCCAGTGTGTCCCACTCCACATTAATATATTTATGTTTAAAATTAAATGTAACATACATTCGTCAGAACATTAAACTTACGTTGGGTTACTAGTGTCTGTAAAGGTAAATATTTCAAATCATGCCCAGCTGCAGAAAAGAATTTACCTGATAAATCCACCTTGCAAAATTCAATAGTTTGATTGTTGTAATTCATGATTGAGCATAGTTATTAACATTATCATATCGCGTAATGCATGGTTCTCAGCCTGACAATTCAGAATAGGTGTACAGTTGAAATATGAAAGAGAAATCAAGATATCCAAAAGAATGAAGTGTATTTTGTGTTTCAGATCATGGAAACAATTCTTGCAAAGGCAGCATCTCAACCATTGGAATCATTTTTGCATTTCTCACAAACATTCGGAGGCAGTGAACATATCAGAGCCCTCTTGACTTGTACCACAGCCCAAGGTGTACGCAGCAATTCAGCTGTCCTCCTGCATCTGTCACGTGTCTTAGCAGCATTGACTTACGGGAATGCCGAGAAGATGGCACTGCTCTGTGATCACTTCTCATCTGTGACTGATTTCAACAAATTTGACTTTGAGCATTCTCCTGAGGATGAACACAAGGTACTTAAAAGTAATTCCGTGATATGTTACACTTGTAGAACTACCTTACCTTTAACAGGAAGGTTTGAAGTAGTAGTTATTTGTTGCTTATCCATATCTAAATATAAGATGATGTTTAGTTTGTTGTAACCATGAAAGTGCTTAGATAAGTGAAAAGGTTTCATGTTTATAGAGATTGTACCCTCCCAGTTTTTGCCTAGTTGTGAATTGGAAATAAATCACATAACTGTGGGCACCTCATACTTGTACGCTTTAATTAACTGAAAAAGTAAGAGCATTCTTGGATGTTTTGAATGACCTTACAACACTCTTCATTGCTTGCACTTTGGGATCTTTTAAGTCTACGAATTGCTGATGTACCATCCCATTATACTTCTGTATTTTTCTTGGAATCCACTTGATCATCATAAATAATTTTTTTTTAATGTTATTTTAACTTGCATAAAGATATTGGATTAATTGTGGTATGCCTTGCTAGTGCGAGAGCTATAGAATTTGAAGACTATTTTACATTATTAGAAATTGTGAACTTGATGTAGTATTTAAATTACAATTAATTTATTTTTCATTACAAGGAACACATTTGCCATGTAATGACAGTACAATAAAATTCTGAGAGTTTGAGGTTCACTGATGATATTATAATATTGAAGTAGAAGGGAAGGCCTTGTCTGATGTTTTGGCAAGTACCATTCTTTAGTTTGCATGGGTAACCCATCTCACTTAGTGTGTAGACAGTTACTTAGAATCTGGTGTGTCATATTAAGGATTTGCAGAGGACATTTTTCTCTTTTTGTCATTGTCTATCTAGTTGACATGTTTTGAAGTGTCTTAGTTTCCCTGTTTAACTGACCATGTCTGCTTTCTAGATTTTGTATGTTTCCACGGTGGCTGCAATCTAGGACTGGCAGTAGGGGGGTATATTTTTGGTACTTACTTTATTCTCACACTAAACATGACAGCTCTGTCACATAAAAAGACTGCATCTGCTGGGGCATTCCATAGCTGTGATGCTCAGGACAGCAATAAAAGAAACAAACCTGTAGCTTCTGTGCCCTTGTTTTGTGGCATTTACAGTAATGACATGTCACTGAAACAAAACTGTGTTTTTATTCAGTTTGAAGATTATTGTTATTAAGAACCTTCTATCTGACATGTGATTCTCTTTCATTTCACAGCTTGAGCTTTTGTGCATCCTGACAGCAAGTATTGAACGCAGTGCTATTGGAAATACATTGAAAGATCATATCATATCACTGGGTATTGTGAGACAGGCATTAGAATATATAACAGTAAGTAGATTACCATTAGAAAGTGTTAATCATGGTCAGTCACCTGTTCTTTATATGAAGTCTTACTTGATTTTTGAGTTTTCTATGTTCTTCGTCTGTGTTGTGGTTGCTGGTTGTTCATAACCATTTTTAGGATGTGTATAGCTGACATTATGATGCCATGGTGTTAATTAACAGATATGATGCAAGATGTTACATCCATTTGCGTTAGTAGTTTGTGTTTGGTCAGTGACTATTTGCCATAATAAAGAATAGGTTTGAGTGCAGTTTAATGTGAAAACAGGACAGTGGGTTTTCACTAGTCATCTGTATTTTTAGCACCTTGTGTTTTGTTTATTTCAGATATGTGGTAGCTTCATAATATTCCTGGAATCACTTTATTTCTGAGAAATACAAAACAGTACAATCACATAAGTGAAATTTTCTTCACAATAGTCCCCTTGTGCAACTATACATTTCTACCATACACTGTAAAAGTGTCAAAAACATTTCTGGAAGTCATTTTTTGAAAACCTTTTAGCTCTTCCATCGCATTCTTAATGATGTCAGTAGCATCACAAAAGTGCCGACCCTTCCATGCTGATTTCATTCTAGGGAACAGGTAAAAATCAGCTGGAGTGTGTCAGGAGGGCATAGGGGATGCTGCAGTGTTGTCACATTGTTCTTTGCTAAGAAATCCTTGACCAAACCCAACTGATGTGCTGGCCATTGTCATGAAGGAGAAACCAACTGTTGGTTCTCCATTTTTCAGGACATTTCCTCCTGACTGCTTACCTAAGGCAACGAAGGATGTCAGTGTGCATTCTTTTATTCACAGTAGCAATTCCTTTAAATTATACCAGTGAATTCTGGGAACTGTTTGAAGTTACTATATAAAGGTCTTCCATTATGTTCCTTTGGTGCTCATTACAGCCAAATAGTTGTATATAGATCAAAAGTACACACAGTGTACACACCGTAGCATCTACCTGCTGTACTACTTGGGGGGAAAGGTAAATGGCAGTAAGGGTATGTCAAATTTCGTCTCATATTATTCACTTCTAATGATATCTTGTAGATGCATGCACCATGTGTGAAGCCAACTTTGATGCGGACTGACAGTGATGATTGGAAAGAATTCATTTCGAAGCCAGCTTTGAAATACATCTTGCGCTTCCTGACAGGGCTTGCCACTGAACATGAGCCCACTCAGGTGAGAGTTAAGTGATAAAATTGTTTAATATGTGTATTACAGTACAAGAAAATAATTGACAGTATTAGTTTTCAAACACAATAATGTGAGTGACAGTTTGTCAAGCTGAGAAAGCTAATCCATTTTTTAATTTTATCCTGTATCCTTCTTGGTCTTCCAGGTAGTGTCTTTTCCAACCAGTTTCTCAACCAGAGACAAACTTCCACTTTAAGTTATACCAAAAATGTCATGCTTGATCCCTCTTAGATCCATAAATATTTATCTAAGGACTTAACTGTTGAATTTTTTGTAATTTTTGTTCTTCCCTCAGCTTAGGAGATGTATACTTCATGAATATACGTAGTTGCCTCCCTGCCTTCTTGATATTTGAGATTTGTAAAGTAGGAAAACTCTAACAACTTTTAAACTGAACAATAACTAGCATTTTCTGAATTTGTAAGTCTTCTGTTTTTATCTTGAAATCTCATTTCTGTTTTATTTAACAACCGAACATCAAGTGCAGCATTAATGAATTGAGTTCAAACAGTAGTATGATCTATTTTGGTTATCTTTGTAAATAACCAACTTGACACACAATTCTTTTTCTTTTATTCATTCATTCCAGTTCTCTACATGTTTCGAACAACCAAGTACTCATCATGAGGAGAGTCAATTGTATCAGTATGACCTCTGGTATATGTCATTCTACATAGGTGACCGTGTGGTAGGCAGGTTTAGTCCCATCTCAACCTGCATACCACACGGTCACCTACGTAGAGTGACATATACCAGAGGTCATATTGATTACAATTGACTCTCCTGATGATGAGCACTTAGTTGCTCAAAACATGTAGAGAACTGGAATAAACAAATATAAGAAAAAGAATTGTGCATCAAGTTGGTTATTTACAAAGATTGTAATAAGATGCATGGTCAACAAAACATAAAATTCTATATTTGTTGTTCTCAGACATTGTAATTTATTCTGCCAATTCAAATGGTTTATTGTGATAACAACATTTGCAGTATTCCTTGCTGTTAAATTACACAGAAGTCAGTGTTGCTGCCATGACTTTTGGCTCTGCAAATCCACAGGCTGGATAACCGTGAAATTGAGGTACAATTCCTGGCAGTTGTAAGAGAATTTTTCTTTTTCCAAAGTGTCTGGACCAGCTTTTGTAGCTTGTAGGGGGAGGGGGGGGTGTCAGCAGAAGCAGCACTTTCCCTGGTGGTACAGCAACTGTGTTTGAAGCTGGCCACTTACAAGAATTAAGAACGTGTGTATGTGTGTGCGCGTGTTACTGTCGTACATTGGTCTCCATTGTAAGAAGAGTTGTTTTTCCAATCCAGCAGAGGAAAGAGTCATTAAAAGTTATTCTAATTTCCACATTTTTTGTTCTATTCTAATTTCACATGGTAGTAAAATTTGTTTTATATCTCCTACAGTTGGCAGTGTCCACAGACTGTATTCCTATCATCCACCGTTTAGAGCAAGTATCTTCAGATGAACATGTGGGTTCACTTGCTGAGAATCTGTTGGAGGCACTGCGAACTCATACCAGGGTGGCAAGTCGCATTGAGGAGGTTCGAGAACAGACACGTGCTGAGAAGAAACGTCTTGCAATGGCCATGCGAGAGAAACAGCTTGGTGCTCTTGGCATGCGCACCAATGAAAAGGGACAGGTATGGGCATCAAGACATACTTTGTTATCATTTCATTGAAGGTATCATGTTTGATTATTTGGTGATACTTATTGCATTGTTTCAGGTAACTGCAAAGAGTACACTTCTAATGGAAGATCTCGGTGAAGAGACTGGTCTTGTCTGTGTGATTTGTCGAGAGGGTTACAAGTTCCAACCCACCAAAGTGTTGGGTGTATACACATTTACAAAACGATGTAATGTTGAAGAGTTTGAAGCTAAACCCAGGAAGACAGTTGGTTACAGTACTGTCACACATTTTAATGTCGTTCATGTCGACTGCCACATGGCTGCTGTCAGGTGAGTTAAGGACTTCATGTAAAGTTCACAGCCATACAGCTAACCTAGAAGGTATGTGAGGCTTTATTACTGTGTTTGAAAGAGTCTGCCACGGGACCTTATCCTGAGCAAGATGAATTCAACTCAAACCTTGTGCTCACCTGCATCTAAGAAGTCATACTGGTCTGTTACAAAATTGTGAATGTATTTGTCCCCACTCCCATGCAAGCCTTGCCCTTTTCCATTGCAGACTGGACCAAACTGATATGATATCAGCAGTATCTGTTTGACATATGCCTGTTGCAGTAAGTACAGTCTTTAGCCCCTGATGATGGACAGAAAGACCGTCCAAAACATGTAGAGTGTTACTCCAATAAAATAAATTTGAGATACTGGTGCATCTGGTTGGTTTTACTATAGAAATATGTTCATGTTTAATTTGTTTGGAATATTTTAATTATTTTATATATTGGCAAAATTAATTAGGATTATGTAACAAAAATAGATTGTTCAGCTAGAAATATAGCCCTGATTTGTGTTTTCTTACCACATCAGTGGAACACTGGTATTACCGAACATATACAGTGACCTGTTCCCCCCCGTTCCCCACCTCCCAACATGTCGTCTTAGCACACATGCATAATATAAAATTGTACTGACTGCATAAAGAACATCACACAAGAAATGTAACTACCAGATATGTGTTTCAATTGTAAACTAATGTCTTGTTTGAATCTTCAGGCTTGTTATGAACTCTGAGCGTATTTTCGCGCTGCAGTTGATTTTATACTGATTATTTTTATGTGCAGCATTACATCTACTTTTTGTAATTTACACACCATTAATTTTGCAATATTGGGCTTCAGGATGATCATATGGACACTTTTTTTGGAGGGGTGGAGGGGAAGTGATGTAGGTGTTTTTTTTGGAGGGGCGGAGGGGAAGTGGTGTGGGTGTTTTTTTTGGAGGGGCGGAGGGGAAGTGGTGTGGGTGTGTTGAGAAAGAGGCTTCTTGTGCCTTAAGCTCCTGTTCTAACTGCACACACTTTGGTTATGGCAGGTGTGAAATGTGAATGTGGTTTGTGGTCAGTACATTATATTGAACGGTGCCAGGGTATGAAGTGAGTTAAGGAATCTCGTTTGTTCCTCTAAATCAGAATTGTTACAAAATTCTGTACAACATCAGGATCTCTAGGAGGGCCCATTTATATTGTATCAGCATTACGTTGGACTTGGGCCATCATTTGAAGTACATGGTCAAATGCAGTTGTAATGACATTGGTTTATATGACACCTCATCTGCAGTGTCAAATATTCTGTGGTACCAAATAAATCCCCACTGGTAACAGTAATGTCACACAACTCAGTTATAACAACATAAAATATTCAGTCCTCTTTTTTTGATGTTGTAATCAAGTTTGACTGTGTGATTAAAAAGTGCTTTGACAGGTGGGTAAACTCCCCCTTCAAGTGGTTGGTTATCATAATGTTGCCAGGCTTTTAATTTAAGAATGCTGACAATGGTTGTAATGAAGTTAAGGACATTTTGAATACTAGTCTTGTACACTGACCTCAATACCACTGGGTTTACCTGTTAGTGCTTCTTTTTCTAATGTGGCTCTTGAAGTTGTTTGTTCCTTTGTCATACTGTTGTGTGGTTAACATACTTTAAGTAGCATCATCCCCGTTGTGTTGTTAGAACAACCACATACCTTATGTGGTTAACATACCTGCATAGGATTCAGAAGGTCCCACATTCAGTCTCCTAAGACCCTTTCATATATTTGTACCTAGACTTGCGCGTGCTCGTGATGAGTGGGAGTCTGCTGCCCTGCAGAATGCTAACACAAAGTGCAATGGATTGTTGCCACTGTGGGGTCCACAGGTGCCTGAATCAGCGTTTGCGAGCTGCTTGGCCCGTCACAACACTTACCTTCAGGAGTGCACTGGCCATAGGTAAACTACAGTAATATTTTGTTTTTCTGGCATGATTGCAGAATAGGGTGTGTCAGTAGTTTGATGTCTGATGGATAAACGATGACTTAAAAAAGCAATTTTAATGTGAACTGTGATTACAAAATAAGAAATGAAACATGTTTATAAAACATCACATACAATCAGATATACAGCTTACCATTTACTGTCTAAAATATGCTAGTGATTGCTCTAAAAATCGCATTTACTTGGAAAGTAGAGAAAGATATAAAATTGCTATGAATTGTACAGAAAAATATGCCATTGAAGTGAACTTACTACTAACAAAATGTCATATGAATTAACTTTAATATGAGAGTAGTTAGTATTGCTTGGAATGTAAATGTTCAGTACACAGTCATGGAGAAAAAGTGTAGTTACAAATTATTATTTCATTCTCATTTAAACAGTCTTTACTGAAGAGTTAAAGGTAAAGCAATCCCTGTACAGGTCTGGACAGGCTTTGAGGGTTCCAGGTTGAGGTTCCTAGATTTCAAGACATACACAGCCACCGTTACCCCCAGGAAATATTCCTGGTACTCATTTCTGTTGGAGGCTGAGTTGACCCCAGGGACATAGTGCACCCAGAAGAATCATGCTATTGAAGAATTCCAGTGACACCATCGGGAATCAAAACCGTGACCTTCCAGCTTGTAGCATAGTGCCTGTACCAACTGCGCCACTGTGTGCCCGCTTACTGTAGAATTAACTGTCCTTGAATTACCATGAGTGAAACTAAGACACAACAATCCAACAGACTGTTGCATGTTGTAAATACATCAGCATTCATCCGTTTGAAGATCAAGGTCACCTGGGATGTTATGAAAGAAGATTTTTCCATACTACATTTTTGCTGCTAGGTGATCTTAATTCTTCCTTTTTTTCTCTCTCAGAAATGTCCTCTTTTTTTTTCTACCCCAAAATTTCCATCCAGGTGCTTTTTTTAATTTGTAGAAATGTTTGGGTATTTTGCTGTTCATTGTTTCATTAAGATTTTGCATTTTTTGATGGCACTGAAAATGCAAAAAAATATTTCCACTTCTTTTGAGAGCAATTCATAGTTATAAAATTATGTTAGCATTCTCCAAGTCCAAAAAAAAGAAAATGATTTCAGCAGTTGTCTCTTGGAATGTCTCAGAAGACTTTGATGCTAAAATTCTGAACAACTTGAACATGCTTACAGAAAATCTTGCTCTGAATTTCATAGCCACAAAGTTTAAAGTAGAGAAAATATGTGAGGGACATTGTATTTAATAAAATTGCGACTTGCACCATGTTGTGAATGTTGTATTTTTTCTTTTGGGCGATTCCCCAACATCTCAGTTTTCCGTGGCAACGTCTTGGAACACACTGTCTGTTCCACCTACGAAGATGGAACAGACAGAGTGTTCCGTAAGGTTGGCACTGGAAATTCAGATGCAAGGGAATTACCCAAAAGAAAGAATACAACAAAATTGTGGCTATTTGTATATCTTCTTTTTTAATCACCTTTTTTTGCTTATGCCCTCTTCTTTTTATGGTCAATAAGTGGAAAGGTCCTCTCTTCTTGCAGTGGATATATATAGTAACCAAACACTCAATAAAGTGATCAAATTCTTCAAATAGCAACTACCTGTTGCTTCAAAAGTCTGTTGGTTTGTGTCAGTTCTGAGGTGAGAAATGTTCATATAGTGAAAGAAGGTTTCTGTATCTATGGGCAGTTGCTTCACAAAGTGCTGAACCAGCTTTAAGTGCCAAAGGTACAAGTATAAACTGTGGAAATTTGATTTTGTTTTAGTCTGTTGGGAATGTGACTATTGTGTAAGTCAGGGAGTGTCTGCGTACAAATTGAAAATCATGCAGTCATGCTCATTTGTCATTCTAATTTTTGCATAAGATTGTTTCTTAATTCTTTAGGGATATCAGCTATGCGTCAACAGTGCATGATCTGAAGCTCCTGCTGTTAAGATTTGCTCAGGAGAAGAGTTTCCATGATGACACAGGTGGAGGTGGTCCACAGTCCAACTTGCATATCATACCATACCTCATTCACATGGCACTCTATGTCATTAACACGTGAGTTCAATACCGTGCTTAACATATTAATCATGTTATAATATGTTTCTTACAGTTGGATTCATTGTAAAGTAAAAAAAAAAGTTTTTTTTTGTGTACAGTATAAATCCCCACATTGCTGACTGTAATTTGTTATTCATGAAGGTGACTCACTTTACTTCTGTAAACTGTATAATTATTAAATAAAGTAATTGTGTTCATTATTCCTTGTCCTTTAATAATGTTTAAGTTTCCTGAATTTAAAAATGTTTTTATACACCGATAATTAATAAATGGAACTGTTTTAGGACTCGCTCTGGTCCACGGGAAGATAAGAATCTGACATCCTATCTGGACAGTACTGCACCTGAGAAGTGGTTAGAGTCATGCTATGATGCTGAGGGTCCGTTGTACTGGGCAGTGCTGTCACTTTTACTCCATCCACCTTCTCGCTGGAATCGCACCCGTCTATCCCATTTGAAGCGAATTTTGGTTCTTGCTCAAACTCGCCACACACAACCAGCTGGACCTGCTGGCTCTCGCCTTGCAGATCCTTTTGTCAAAGAGTATGATGTTTACAAGAGTTATACAGTATTCTTTGGGCTTGTAGATGGCATTTATACAAACTATTTTAAGGTAAGGAACATTGCAGCAAACTGAAAAATTGACCTATGTACATAATACTTACCATTAATTCCTCTTCTGTCTATGTGTGTGTCTCTCTCTCTCATCCTGCATTTTTTTTTTAATTCCAGAAAGTAAATGTCAGTAGTGATGATCAGTGGCCCTCAACACTTGCTGACTATATTCGCCATAATGATGAAGCATTGATGAAAGCTTCTGAAAGACTCTTGGCTGCTTATCGTGAAGAACTGTTGCCATGTTCGTCATTTGAAGAGTTTTGTGATGTTACTGGTATGAGATATTTTCATTTTTAAATGGGTAGACTTCCAGAGGATTTACGAGGGTGAGTCAATAATTATCCGCAATGCAGTTGTATTTGTGTTTATATTGGCAGCACTGTCGTTTTCACGCATGGTTTCCTTCTTATCACTGCTGCGCAGGTTTGAAGTTTCTGGGTCTGTTCCTTTGTCACAACTGTAACGTTAACCATGGCCGCTGCACTTTCTGTTTGCACCAAGGAAGAGCAGCGTTCAGTGATCCGTTTTTTATGGTCGGAAGGTGTATCAGGGGCTGAAATCTATTGAAGACTTTCAGCACAATATGGGAACAATGTTTTACTGCAGCAGAGTCTCTACGAATGGATAAAAAAATTACAAAATGGTCACACAAGTGTTAGGCATGAAGAAGGAGCTGGACGCCCTTCCATGGCCGCAACTAATGACAACATTGAGCGCATACGTGACATGGTTCTGTTAGACAGACGACCGACTATTGATAAAGTGGCAAATTGTCTGCAAATTAGTCATGGTTCTGCCTATGAAATCATCCACAATAGACTTGGCTTTCATAAAGTTTGTGCAAGATGGATCCCAAAACAACTCACAATGCTGCATAAACAAACGCGCTTGAACATCTGCCAACAAAATTTGGATCGCTATGTTAAAGAAGGTGACACCTTCTTGGACAGAATTATCACTTGTGACAAAACATGGGTCCACCATTTTGAGCCGGAGTGTAAACGGCAGTTTATGGAATGGAAACATCCACAATTGCCCATCAGGAAAAATTTCAAAAGCCAACCATCAGCAGGAAAATTGATGCTTACAGTTTTTTGAGACTCACAAGGCCCAATACTGGAACATTATCAGGAGAGGGGCTCAACAATAAACAGTGCTCGTTACAGTGAGATGCTTATTGACAGGCTGAAGCCTGAAATTCGAAGCAAACACTGAAGACAACTGTCAAAGGACATTGTGTTGTTACATGACAATGCCCGTCCTCATACTGCTGCCCACACAGTTGAAACCCTCCAGAAACTCAAGTTTGGGGTATTGGCTCACCCCCCATATAGTCCCGATCTCGCCCCTTCAGACTATCACCTGTTTAGTCCATTCACTGAGGCATTAAGGGGCCTTTGATTAACCTCGGACCAAGAACTGAAGGAAGCGGTGCATTCGTGGCTCACTGCTCAGCCAAAAACATTTTTTTCTGAGGGCATAAAGAAGCTTGTGCAACGATGGAAGTAGTGCATTGAAAAAAGTAAGGGGACTATGTTGAAAAATGATGTTATTATAAGTTTTCTGTTTTTATTGAAATAAAGATTGTATCTGTATTGTGGATTATTATTGACTCACCTACGTAAATGAACTACTGATGTAATCAATAACCAACGGTAATGCTCATTCTGAATTTCTTTTATAGGTCTTCTGGAAGATATTACAGATCCAGGCTCATACATCTCCGATGTGCTGAGAGGTCTGACATAGTACCCTTACAGCTGCAGTATAAACAGTTGAGCACTTTTAATGGCTTTATTTCATCTCTTCTGGCTGACTGCTTTTGATATCTGGCGTTTTGTTTGTTGTGTTATGTATACAAACCAAAACAGAGTGTACACTCTTGCATAGTCCTGAGTTGTTATTCATATGTAAAAAAGAAAAGTCTGGTTATTGGTTAAAATGGGTTAATGAATTGCTTGCTGGTCACATAAAACTATAATAACGCCAAATCTGTTTGTAACTGGCTGTATAAAACCGAGTGCAGTGTTTTAAAAGTTATTAAAAGCTAAAAAACTATTTGCAGGTCTGGTTTGGTGTCTGTTTTTCATGAAGATAATGTAAACCAGTCTTGGATATTAGAACAGTTCATTCCTTGTCCTTTTTAAAGGAGGAATATATTCGCTGTGTTTACAGGATGATCCTGAAATCTGATTTGCTTTGTTTTGTATACATATAATTAACAATTTATATTATTTGACATATAAGCAGCTGTTGTGATAATACTTATGTAATATGTTTGATAGGAGTACCGTGAATTCATTATGCAGCGCACCTTAGATATTCTGTATACCCAAATATTAGATCACAGAAAACATTATTGAATTTAAATTTAAATTGTTCTATTGTTCTGTTTTTACAGATGGGAATATTCATTTTACTGAACTGTGATTGTAATAACTGTTTGTGTAAGAAGTTTTATGCAATAAATGTGGTAAAAACAAGCTTTGTATATGCATATTTGTTTTGAATGTAGCGGGCAGTTATTTGAAAAAGAGCATGTCCGAGTTTAGTAGATGCCGTGATCGAGAATGTAGAGCCAGCTTTAAGATTTGTTCCTTAACCCTGTAATGCCAAACAACTTATATATACGTCGCACAGCGAGTCCTTTAAATAGCCGAACGACTTATATATACATCGCAAACTGTGTGTTGAAATTTGGAGAAATTTTGTTCACTCCTGTTCGGTTGACTGCTGTGACTTGAGATGCTTCAGGACCCTTGAAGGTCAGGCTTTCATACAGGAGTCAGAATGTACCCCGTCCACAAACACCGATATATATGTAGACACTACACCTTAAATGTGTATTTTTCCCAGCTGACTAATACGGTTCTGACACTGCTTGCTATGGTTATCGCTTGCTTTGGAATTCACTGTGGGTTGAAATATAAACACTGGCCTATGAAACAAAAACTCTTTCTTGACCAGAAAGGCTGTCATTGGCATACTGTACCCATATAATTCAGACAAAAGTAATGCTCAAAAACTGGAGATAACCACAAATATCAATGTTTACAGCTACAGGAGAGCCCACAGACCTGTCTCTTATAGTGCTGGGGCAATCTGTAGGGGTTGTGGAGTAGTAACATGAAACACACTGCTGTCAGTGTACTAAATATGTCTTGGGCACCCTCGAATACTTGGAATTTTGTACGCAGTTACATCGTAGTTTTAGATCTGTTTTGCTCTCACTGTAGAAGACGCTCATATCTAATCCGCATTTGGTTCCTAACTGTGCCCAGTCATGTTATAGGTGTCTATTGCAATGGCTGGGAAAAAAATAAAACTTTACGAGGAAGCCATCATTGAAATTCTGGTTGCTGACACCAACTCTGAATCAGGTTCTGAGGCTAGTGAATTTGGAGGAGAAAGAAGAAGAAGAGGATCAACAACAACAGCAAGCCTTGGCAGAAATCGAAACACAGGCTGCAACAAGTGGTGGATTACCAACATGGGGACTACCCCAGGGAAGGAACACAAATATTCATCCTTTTTGTCGGTCCAGCAAAAGGTGTGAAGAAAAGTGAAGCTCCACACATCAACAAACACAGCTCACCACTGTCGGTGTTGATGTTTTTCACAGAAATTTTTCATCTGCTGGTTGAACAGACCAATGTGTTATACCAGCAACACTTAGACAGACAAGCCGGACCTAGCCGCCGACTGCCTGACATTAAGTTGCCAGACATGATAACTTTCGTTGCCTTAGCTCTGCAGATGAGACATGAATTGAAAGACACACTACATGACTACTGGTCAAGACGTAGACAGCTACACAGTCCATTTTACAGCGAGACCATGACACAAGATAGATTTTTACACATACTGCATTTTCTGCATTTTGCACACAATTCACAGATACCTGATGAAACTAAGGACTGTCTTTGACAAGCTGAACAAGACTTATGCTAAATTTTACAACCCCTTGGAGCATTTGGCAGTGGACGAGGTAATTGTAAAATTCAAGGGAAGGGTTATCTTCAGGCAGTACATTCTAAAGAAAAGAAAATGTTACAGCATCAAAATTTACAAACTCTGTGATTAATCAGGGTGTACGTATGACATGAGAGTGTACTTGGTTAGAGACTCACGCTCCGCCACTGACATGACTTCAGCACACGCAACTGTTAGACACTTGACTAGCAGAGTTTAAGGCTTAGGACACAAAATATTTATGGACAGTTTCTATTTATCTCCAAGACTTTTTGATGACTTGGACAGACAAAATAAATTCATTCGGGACAGTGCAGCCCAACGGAAGAGACATGCCCCATGACTTTGTACCAAAACAACTGAAATTGAAAAGGGGTGACATAAGGGTGAGGACTAGGGGAGGTTTGACCGCATTAGTTTGGAAGGACAGACGAGAAGTTTACATGTTGACTAACATGGACCCACCACCAGCAGAAGGAAATTTTTGTGACAACAGCAACTGTCCCGTGAAACCTCACATCACGGAATGGTACAACTGGCACATGGGTTACGTCGACAATTCTGATCGTATGGCTAACAGCTATTCGATGAGTTGACATACCTTCAAGTGGACCATGAAATTATTTTTCCACTTTCTGGGTCTAACAGTACTCAACAGTTGGATACTGTTATCTTCATGTGGGGCTAAATATACCCACCGAGATTTCAGGCTCCTTCTTGTGAGGAATTTGGTTGAGGAAGCTGGAAAGAGCCAAGATCGCCCCACCCTCAGATTGGTTGGAAGACCATGTTCGGGCGCAAAAAAATGTTTTGCGACTCGAGAGTCGCCATAACAAGCTCTGGCCAGCGAAATTGTCAACCCACCTCCACTGCCGTCTGTGTTCATGTGGCCAAAGAAAGGGCACAATGTATAAGTGCACCAGATGTGATGTGGGCCTGTGCGTGTTGCCTTGTTTCGAGGAATATCACACAAAATAAATTTGTATATCACCCTCTTTGTGAATAATGTGTCATAAAACAGTGATCCAAGGTGCCACAGACCTGCAGTAACCAGAATTATGTGAGTAATGAGCTATATACACCACATTTTAGATAATGTATGCGATTCACAGGCCTAAATGTATTGTAAAAGTAGGTGAGCTTTTTTTTTCCAGATTAACTAATTCATAAGCAGAGTGCAAAATTTTATTTCATTTGAAGGAAAAGTCTATGAGATAAGCTTTTTTTATTAAGAGTAAGCATTAAAATTTGAAACTCCCAGTAAAAAATCCTGGCAGGCAGCGTTGCTCGGAGGGATTTAATTCTGGCGTCATAGGGTTAATTTTGCTTTTTACCATTCATCCATCACCTGTATCATTTCTTTAATCCTGTCATGCTGTTATCTTTACACGCAGAACTCATACAATTTTCCACATTCGTCATCTAATTTCCATCTGTATGGTACCACTGTGGTTTCACCTAGCTATATGTCTGTACTTTATGCCTGTTCTGCCACGAGACAATTGCACTTCAGGGGTTATTATTGTGTATTTAATTTGGTCCCAGAATTGACCAATTCTGCCTTAACCAGCAGGTTTACATCACAAAATGAATGTATGACAAGAGTGAGAATGTTGTATTTATTCATTAAAGTAACAAAGAAAAATTATTACAAATATTGGCACTAAAATATTTGATATAAACTTGTAAGATGTATAAATTCAACAATCTTCATAGTAGCTATGCATTGTTTTGTGGGATGATTGTAATAATGTCATGAGTATGAATAATTACATAGTTAAATAATCAAATGCATTCTAGCTTGTAAATCATTTGACAATCTATCCATCATATCTTACAAATTTACGTTTCCAGAAATGAAAGTTACATGCAGTCTCAAGTTAGTGTTGCTAACTTTAAATTTTTCCTTTCAAAAAATTTAAATTTCAGCAATGAAATTCAAATTTTTGTGTATGCATGTTTGTTAAAATGTAGACGATGGAAGGCATATGAAAATATTCAAGGATTTCAGCTGTTTGTGGTCAGAACATTGGAAGTGTGCAGACAAAAACTTATATATACATATATAAAACAGATGACAAATTATTATTATTATTACTATTATTACTGTGATAAGAATTATTTGTTTTTACAAATAAAATGCTTGTAATAACTGCAGCAGTAACTCACATCTGAACAACAGGAAGACAAACTCAGGTCAGTTACATGATTATGCTCATTTCACCAGCATTGAAGTTCTATAAAATAAATTTATTTTAATTGTAGAGCCAACATGATTTACAAAAATGTGCTGAACTTTATCACATACAAACATACAAAGCAAACCGTTTTTACAGTGTGTCATATAACTTCATATACTCGTCATCTATTAATTTTGTTGTCACAAAGGAATGTCTGTCTGTCTTATACAGAGGCATAACTTGTCCATTTGGTTGACATGGAAACATTTAAAAATTTGTAATACCAAGTATCTTAAACCCATTCTTACAGACAGTATGTAGTATTCAGGTGGGTGACTGCATTGTCTCCATAAATATCACTGAACTGTTTTATAAATAACAGACAGTGAAAATATACCTAAAATGTATTTGACATAAAATTAGAAGTTCTGTTTGTATGCAGCACCAGCACTCATTTACTGTTGTTGTGTTTGTCAGCTATGTTTCTGGACAGCATTACTTAATATATATTGAATGAATTTTGCAGAATTGTTATTTGGTGTTGTTAATTTCCAGTCTGAAGGCCATTAAAATAGTAATACTGTAGCATAAGATATGTTTAGCTTTCACACTTAATAGCTGGACAATAAAATTTAAATGTACATACTTCAAAACAAGATTAGCTCAAATCCTGGTCTAGATGTTGTTTCCTAGTCAGACTATTGATGAGTCTTGAAAGAAGGTACAGAACTGTTACTTATAATGTACAGAAGTCTCCAACGTAAGTTGATGTAACTGATCGTGGAGAAGGAGTTTTTGATTGGATAAATGAACACATTGCTCAAACACATTTTAAGTGAATGTGTAACATATCATATATGTATATATATATTAGACAGGCACAGATTTAACATGAGTAAGCTAAATGAGCTGGAGGTTAGGAAACAGTATCAGATTGAAATTACAAATAGGTTTGCAGCTTTGGAGACCTTAAACGAGGAGGAGGATGTAAAT
>Ga0136643_10002870_pt1 | contig 22780 bp, 9 predicted proteins | sample TergutLab28metaG_FD_96883 | JGI IMG/M metagenome (GOLD analysis project Ga0136643, IMG submission 96883) | Labiotermes labralis P1 segment gut microbial communities from Petit-Saut dam, French Guiana - Lab288 P1 (version 3) (version 3) | ecosystem: Host-associated > Arthropoda: Insects >... | reverse complement strand
TACACCGTGCATGTTGTCGAGTCACTCAATTATTATACCAACCAATGCACTTATATAAAATTTACACATAAAAACACTAAAACTGCTCCGACATGTTTCGGTCCTAAGACCATTGTCAGGGAGCTGTATTTCTTTGCCTTGCTAAAGTCACAATAAAAGCCACATTAAAACCAGTCATAAATTAACTTCGATGTGCTAGTAGGGTATTGTGGCAGCATGTTGCCTCAATTCCCTACTAGCACAACGAAGTTAATTTATGACTGGTTTTAATGTAGCTTTTAATGTGACTTTAACAAGACAAAGAAATACAGCTCCCTGACGATGGTCTTAGGACCGAAACATGTCAGAGAAGTTTTAGTGTTTTAATGTGTAAATTTTATATAAGTGCATTGGTTGATATAATAGTTGAGTGAAAGCTAATATTATTTATACACACGAGAGACATGTGGCCTGTAACGTTCCGTACAGTCTTCCGCGCAGTAGGCTCTCTGGCCTTTCAAGAATCTACTGTTTATTTCTGATACTCTCTACTGGAATCAATCCTACAGAATATTCGTAGCACACTCTACAAGGAGAGAAATGACTCATCGCAAAATAACCCGCATTTATGGCAGGAAATATCCGACATTTGGAGTCAAAAGGAAGCATACATGCAAGTTGGACTTAACAGACTACTACAACCACAAGGTAGTCCTACTGTTCTTACCAAGATATTGCATTTCTTTTTAGATTTCATTCATATAATTTGCTTTTCTGTCTCACAGACCCGTCCGTGTCCTTGAACTCCGTTCTTAATGTCACCGGTATCTTCATCGTTATACACGGAATTACGTGACTATGTGCAATTCCTTTGCACGTATACACGTGACGTTCGAATTTACATTGTAGAATTGCATACCTGTGTACTTCAAACGAGAGAAAATAGCTTTTACAGGCTGCAGAATGTCTAAGACTCCTAAACTGAAAATCAAACATCTTTTAGAATTTAACAGCTAATAATTACTTATGGGTTAAGTGCTAGAGCAGTTAGAGTGACAAGGTGAACAGTACGGAAGTTAAAACGCTTAGTTCACAATATTTAATTTACCTCCTTGAATACCGGTACTGACATCGACAACATCATCATCACATCGCCACTGGCGAAACTGTTACGGACACCAAAAATTAAATTCGGGCATATTTCTTGCTCTGGCACTTTGGATCCATTAAACAATGAGACACGTGAGGATGCGCCTATTCAGAGGACTGTGCATTATTTCATTATAAGGGTTGTGTCCGATTTTAATACATACAGTACCGAGAGATAGGCGGGTTTGAAGAAGGCAAAGTGTGAGACGGGAAATGCAAGCTTTAAGTAAATCGTGAGTTCTTAAAATAAAACCAACTAGATGCACTAATTTCTCAAATTTATTTTGGAATAAAACTCTACATGTTTCGGACAGTTCCTCTGTCCATCATCAGCAGTTTTCCACTGTACACACAGCAATGGTGTATGTCATAGAGGTTTGCTGACAGCTTGCGAGCATGATCAGTACGTTCCGTCCTGATCCTGCTCGCAAGCTGTCAGCACAACTGTATGACGTATATCATTGCTGTGTGTACAAGTGAAAAACTTCCTGATGATGGACAGAGGAACTGTCCGAAACATGTAGAGTTTTATTCCAAAATAAATTTGAGAAATTAGTGCATCTAGTTTGTTATATTATACGAATTTATCACGATGCACGGTCACATGAACCCTAAATCGTGGGTGCTTGGTAGCTTACTGCTGCGTTATATTCTTTACTCACCGGCAAAAAATTGTTTTGAGAGATGCTTTGACACCTGCGCCAAGTCTGTGTCTGCCAAGCTTCAGTAAACACAACTGATGTAACTCGACCCGCTGCGGAAAATTGATGGGTTTTACAGCTAAACATGTCTGATCTCTACCAACGTTTCGTAGAGCTTTTGCCACTTTTGCATCTCGTTTATGACTTAGACTAACATCGAGGTTTTGAATAAGTAGTGGAAACATCGTACCATAGTTGCGCGAGGGCCGTTCCGCAATATTTTTTTGCTGAACTCTGTTCTGTAATATCAACAAGTTTTGCACGGAGCTGAGAACAACTTCCAGACATACCGGACACGCCGTATATAGAACTGACTGCATAAGAGCCTTGTGAAAGGCAATAGCATGCAATTTCTTAATTTAAAATGAGGACACAGCCGAAGATACATCCTGAAGGCCTTGTCATGTAGATATTTCATCCGTACTTGGATGTACTACAAACGTATTTCCAAACAATTTTTGATCTGTTAACCTCCTGTCTTCTCCGTCAATTAAACCGTAGGTTCCTCAACTAATGGAACAGAAACCAAAGGTTGTGTTAAGCTATGTTTTAAAAACCAAGCAGCTGCAAATGTACATCACTACGGATGGCGACTGGAAAACACTAGACACACGGAATGACCTACGAAAGACGAATTCCCCCTAACTTTTTCGTAGATTTCACTCGTTCAACACTAAATTGCAAACAGAAGCCAAAATTCCATAACCCCCAAAAGCAGCCCTATGCAGCTCACGAACCCATTACTCGAGATGAGGCAGCATTACCAGATGGGCTGACCCAAATTGGATAGAACGAATTCCGACTAAACGCTATATGTATATAGAACATGTAAACCAAGAACTGTAGTGCATTTATCGTGCAGGTGCAGTCTACTGACGTGTCTGAACAAACACATTGTAGCTGTTACTTGATGCGCACCTTGATCGGAGATGAAACCTGCCAAGAGAATAATCCAATTGAGGAACACAAATCTACCATCCGTCTCAAAGTCCATTCATTCATGAAACACTAAAAATCCAAATTCGATAAATCTACTTCACAGATAAGGTATCTGTCATTAAGCCTTCTTTAAAAAACGGCGGATCTAATTATCATGTAACACAGACTTCTTGTCGTGCATGTATATGTCGGTGATTACTATAAATCTATAAAATTAAAAATAAGAAATCAAATTTCCTGCGATATAAAGCGGTGTGTACTGGTCAGTAGTTACCGAACATTCCTATAATTTTTTATTCCTCAATTTCCACCTCAAATTTTGAATTTTTGGAACAAGGCAACAGATTCCTAGCAAAGGTAATTAGCGATAAAAATGCGTCATATATATGTAATATGTTTTCTTTTGGGTAATTCCCCGGCGTCACAATGCTAATAGCCGACGTTTCGGAACCCTCTATCAGTTCAATCTTCATAGGCACCTGCCTATGAAGATGGAACTGATACAGGGTTCCGAAACGTCGGCTATTAGCATTGTGACGCCGGGGAATTACCCAAAAGAAAACATATTACATACAGAACACGGCGAAAGCTTAAAATCAAGCGTCATATATAATTTTTTTTTGGTCCAATGCCACCACATGTCCTTGTGGACTTCGTGGGCATGGCAGTAGTGTAACCGACTTTAGAGGCTGGGACGCCCATGAGGCGCAGTTACGTTGTCCCGATGATGTGAGTGGTGATAGAGGAAGATGTAGTGCCAGGAGGGCCCTTAAACCTAAATTCTACTAACCTAACCAGACCATGGTCACCGCGGGAATCCCCCCTTTCAGGGAAAATTCCCACGGTAGAGCCGGGAATCGAACCCGGGACCTCATGATTAGTAGTCAGAGACTCTGATCACTAGACCACGAGGCTGGTCTCATACATAAACATAAGCAAATCTTTATGGAAACTTCTGCAGAAACTTCAAACGTCGCAGTTAAAGGAGTGAAACGTGTAGAATAACAGGTTACAGTACTTTGTGCTACATTATCGGGGCATGGATATAGGCAGAGAAAGAAAGAGCACGCCCGTACTAACGAGCCAATAAGAAACTGTAGGACAAAAGAGGAAAAAGTAAGTAAAATTATTCCCTCCTTGACTCCGTCCAGTACTACTTAATTTTTCACACGTTCGGTCCAACTGATCTTCTCCATCCTTTTCCAGCATCACATTCCAAAACGTAACAGGTGTTTCTGATCTACTTTTCGAAGTGTCCAAATTTCAGCAACATAAATAGCTATGATCGAAATGTAGCAGTGGGCAAGTTTCTTCCTTAAATTTAATGCCACCTAGCTGAAGAAAACAGTCGTCCTCTTCTTGTTGAAAAATGCTTTACCATGGTAATCTAGGATTTAGTGGTCCCAGATATCCAACCAATTTTCGCCTGAGGACGGATTTAGGTCTACCCAACTTTCTGAACCTTGCGTTTCGTTCGGAACACCATCCCAAGAACAAAGTCCAGAAACTAAGAAAATTGTTTACCTACCATCTCCAGCACTATTTGCAATTTACTTTTGACGGTCATATGTCAATCTGAATCAAGATAGCTACATACAGAGATACTTCAGCGACATACTTAATCGATTTCACCTTACGATCGCACGAACACAAATAGCTAGTGACAATGCAATTCAGAACATACAACGAAAGGTCTTACAGGAACATCTCGTGCGTCATAGTGAACCGCTGCGTTAAAAAGGACGGTTCACTGAACTGTTCAATGTGTGGGTGGCCCACTCTTCATTCGCACCGACAGTCCTTCCATTGAAAAGGTTTGCAAGTTCCTCCCTTCTGATGTTATATTCCCCATATGTAAATAAGATTTGCCACGAAGATTCGTGTCATATCTGCTTGCCACTCGACTCTATTCAACACACAGTATCAGGCTTTGTTAAATTATTTAGAAAAATGATAATTTGGACTGAAGTATAGGCAGGTACTGCAGTGCAACATATCTTGGTATATTTTGAGATACTTTAACCTGGATTTGACCTGTGCACTGTGGGGTACACTACTAGGAGACGTAAGAGACTATTACGTAATTAACAGTTTTCCAAAGGGAAAGAACGTGTGTTTCCGTGTATTTATTTACTTTGACATTTCAATTCGCTATTCGACGAAAACATAAATTTTTAACTTCTTGATTCACACCACAAATGGTGATCACACGTCTAATGTTACCCATGACATTGCTTCAATATAAAATATTTGGATGTTTTATCGAACAAAAAAATATAATTTTTCATTATCAGCAGCAGCAAAGATTGTACTGATGGAAGCTTACAGCCTCAGCAATAAAACTATTCCACGCTTTTGTCAGCTTTGTACCCGTCAGTGATGATGATGATGATGATGATGATGATGATGATGATGCAGATACAGAATTTCGTGCTTAGGCACGCTTTCCAAATGCGAGAATCGAGGTTTACGTTGCAGTTGAAATTGAGATTATGTCTTTTAGGTGGTGGAGTTTTGCAGCTGCGTTTAGGTAACCGTGCCACACCCCAGGAAAACGTCATCTAAATACTTCCCATATTCCAGCTGCTTAATCTTATAAATAAAGCCAACTTGGTGCACAAATTATTCTTAACATATTTATCATTCTCTACATGTTTCGGGCGACTATGTGTCCATCATCAGGAGAAACAACTGTGTTTATGCGACACTTGGTGCTTGTTATTCTGTGTGGATGACTGTCTGGTATGCAGGAATATACAGGAGGTCAACACAACATAAAATTCCACCTACTTATTTTGATATGTGGTGTCACAGTGACAGCCCTACATAATACCCGCTTCTTCTGTAATACCGTAATTACCTTTTTTGTCTACGTCCTGTAACAGCTCTGAGGGAAAAGATTTATGTTTTATTCAATATTATCGTCATTTATTATATAAAAATATAAATTTCAGATCAATTGCGTGGCTAGGTGTCTTGGGGCCCGAGCGACGCTTTAAACTTAAAAAAAATACAGTTATGTGTTTATTTCTTTTACCCAAATTTGGAAAATATTGAGCGCATAATATATTTTCTTCTTTTACAATATTCATTTTGCTGCCCGAGGTGGCAGGACTAATCGCCATTTTCCCTAGATAAGACCACGTTTCAAACCCGCATAAAATTTTATATTCCCTCATATAATTTTACTGATTTTTGGTTGAAAATTTTCAATAAATGTGCAGGCATGTTTGCACAGAATTAAGTTAAAAATAAGTGTTAAGTTAAAATTCGAGCAACCATCTTTGGATAGTTCCTAGAAGCTGAATAAATGTAAAGAGAAAAAGTTCAATGGCAATATGAACTTTAATTTAAGCCACTTTCACCAATGCCCCACGCCAGAGAAGCGTAGTTAAATTTTTAATTCTTATAAATTATAGTAATGACCATAACATCATGAAAGAAAGTCGTGTTACACTTTAAAGTACGTTCCAGCTGTTGTGCTTGTGATGTACTGTGAACTGGCTGTCGGTCCATTTGGTAAGCAGCTAAATATCGCATGCAAGCTTCATACCAGTCGCACTTCAGAACGTGCCGCTAATTCTGTTCACTGCAGTGTTCTAGTAAAAGTTCATGTTTTATTGTAGTAATCCTGCGAATTTGCTTTCAGAACTTTTACAATTCCCATACATATAAACGTATTAAAAAATATTAAAAAACATTCACTTTCGTAGTACGAGAGAAAGTGCCCTGAATTTTTATGGAGGCAAAGTAAAGAACGCTGAGTGACACTACGGTCATTAGTGTTGTTATACACTTCCAGATGGCAACACTGTGCCACGTTATTTCATTATCTCACGCTATAATTGTTTATAAGAAATGTGTTTTTGTGGAAGACAAAAACTTCCTATAACGTAATGCATATCCGTACACATTTGAAATATTTACGTAACACTTAACTGCTTAAGTCCATTCTAAGGAACTTTCTTGAGAGAAATGTAGTTGTTCAGAAAATTCGTGTCTTTTATTAGAGTTTAAACCTCCAGCCATTATAACTTACAAAAATCTAAATTCCTCAGCTTCACGCAATTTGTTTCTCAAGATCAACTTCACTAATATCATCCTTCTTACATTTTTATTTCTTTTTCTACTCTTTCTTCTTCTTCTTACTATGGATCTTCGGCCAGTAACCTCGACATATTCTGCACTGTGTTTTTTTTTTAAAGTTTCCTGACCGTGCATCTCAGTGTTATTTATCTCAGTATTTTACCAAATTTATTTACAAAATTTGTTTCACAATAAGTTTTATTTCATGCCTCTACATGTTTCGAGCACATGTGCTCACATGTGCTCGAAAGATGTAGAGGCATGGAATAAAATTTATTGTGAAACAAATTTTGTGTATCAAGTTGGTTAAATACTGAGATAAATAGTCTGCACTGTTTCCGTATCGCAGTCACTCTTATGGCTTGGTGTTTTGCCCCCCCAGCCTGTAATATTGAGTAATTTGGTGCGTAATGTCGCTCTTCGCCTTCCCGTACGATTCTCGGATTTCCAGCGGATCTTCTTCATCGGAGAACTCTTTTGGTATCCTGTTATCGAACATCCGTACTACAAGCCCAGTCACCTAAACAATACTCTCATCCTACCTTTGATAATGTCTCCCGACTTACCATTGTTTAATTATAGCTATTCTCTCCGTACTTCATCTTTTCTAGAACCAAATATTCTTGTCAGGGAACAACTGCCACAGACACTGACTATATTATCTCTCACGAAAGTGAGAAGCTACGATTTAAAGCTGTACAAAACAAGAGGCATGGTTTTGTGCTTGTGTGTTTTAAAGATCCACATTCTGCAACAAAAGGAAAGAAAAACCACTCCGATCTGATTGACAGCAGTCATTTAATTAAATAAATGTTGGGATGCACGTCACTAATTGAACGTTAGCGATCACTTTACCACACTGAATGATGGCAATCACTTACCAAACTTGACGTTAGTAGTCACTTCAACTGCTAGCAGTTACTTCATGAAGTGAATGTCAGCAGTCACTTCACTGTCAGCCGTTACTTCACTAAATGAATGTTAACTACCACTTCAAGAACCGAGACTGTCTCTTGAACTGAAATTTAACAATCACTTCAAGAACTGCGCCTTAACAATTACTTCACGAATTTAAGCAACTCGTGACTACGTTCTTGAAGAAATTTCCGTCTCTGTTTCTCATTCTCAATTTTTCATGCTTTCTGTTGTTTCGCAGAATCTGTTTGCAGTCTTCACTTTGTAATCCTGTCCTGCAACTTGAAGTCGGACGTGAAAAATATCACTAATGTTATGACTTACATTAAACTCTTTTCCAGGCCACATTTGATGTGTCTCTTTCGTTTAAATTTTCTCTTCACAAAGAGAATGGCATTTTGTAAGAGTTTTTATTACAAAAGGTGGGCAGGAACCAAAGTTACATTAACATCAATTCTGAGCTCTTACTCCACCTCAGAAATATGTGTGCTTGATTACCTACTCAGACCACCTGATCTGTCAAAATAAATCCTAGGTAAACTACAATTCGCTGAATGACACTAACTTATTTTATTTTAATAAGCCAACAAATTTCAAGAATATAAGTTCATTAGTACGCACGGAGTAGAAAATGTCACTTAAAAATATGAAGTTTACATTTGAATGTATAATAATTTGCAAGATTACAGATTGCTTGGATGAAAACGATTGCATTAAAAAAGTACGAAAATAGTGGGAAAAGATCTCAGTGACGTATTGTAAGGTACTTCTATTTTTGGAAGCTACATTTTTTATAAAATTTACGCGCAGTGAATAAATGCGTGTATATTTCGGAATTGAGCGCCTGTGGATGAAAATATGCCCTGAATTTAATATTACTTAGAGGAAATGGCCGTAAGTTACTTCAGATTTCTATTTGGAATTCTGCTGAAGGAATAAGAAAATCTGCGAAAAGTTAAAAAAAAACTATTTCGGGTAAGAAACGGCAAAATCACGAAAACGCCCTGTAAGTTGACAAAACCTTCTCGGTCTACCTATACAAAAAAGTAAAATTTTTAAAAATTTATTTCATCTTAATTTTAAAGACAATATTGTTTTATCAAAATCCTTTACGGGAATAACAAATAAATAGAAGGTACAGCTGTTGAGACATTTGTTTTAAAATATGACACGTCAAGCTGTACAGTCTGTTTTGTAACGTCTGGTCGCTTTAGTTTAATTATCGAAGAACCTTATACTGACTACGACGACCAAAGTACCCCCTAGACACGGTAGGAAATTAATAAGGAAAGTTAAAGAGTTCCCGTTACAGGCCCGTTGTTCCCCAGAGGGTGGGCAGAGGTATAGCTCTACTCTTCCATGACCGCGGCACTAGAAGGGGGTGAGTGGTCAGCAGCATGCCCCGGCCGCACTTTACCCCCGGGAAAGACACGGTACCCATTTTACAGGAGGCTGAGTGGGCCCCAGGTCCGGTCTGGAAGGGCGGAAAATCTCGTCACCACAGGGATTCGATCCCGGACCGTCCAGCCCGTAGTCAGTCGCTATACCGACTCGGCTACCCGACCCACAGGAAATGTTTATACAGATGTTAATTATTTACCACAAATATCATTCATGGTAGGCGAACTACTTTCAAGTGACCCAAATGTAAATATTTCAGTGTGTCGAATGCCGAAACTTTATGAACAAAACTCTAGGCATCTACTTATTAAAACGGATGACGTGTTGTTTTTGGCTTCCTCTTACTACAAGCGTTTTTAACACATGTCAGTTTTTGAATGGAGGCTAGTCATATACAGTCCTCTGAATATATCCCACGTAAATTAGTTTTCAGGATTATTAAGGCAATAATTACTTGAACATATAAATGCCTGTTATATGTTACAGAATACAAACAGCAGACTAAAAAGGATGGCACAATCAGGATGTTCAAACCATTAATACTAAAGCTTGCCTGTAGTTGCATTCTCAAGGCAGGTCCAGTAACCTCTGTTACAGGTAAGAAAGCGGAGAAAATAGGAAAACATGTAGTAGTCAGTAATAAAAAACACTTAGAATGTTCATTGTTTTAATTTAGTAATAATCTCACATCGTTTCTGCTCTTCAGATGTAATTCGATGGGGGCTTGCCATTAATAATTCAAGAGTTGGAATTTATTATTCACACTAATATCTTACAGCAAACCAAAATATGAAGTAACCTATTACAAAGAACGTGTTAAGATTTTTTTACATAAGAGAAAGAAAATTTCCGCTGCATGTAACCTGCCTTCCAGCTCTTCCTGCCTCATTCAGCCTTCATGCAACTGGCATATAATTTTCTAAACTGAAGCATAACTAATTTCCTTGTTAATTCTACTATACTAGGTACAACATTTTTATTGCTTGTGTTTTATTCCCTATTATTCTTCAGATAAGCTCCACACAAACGTGGGAACTGTTAAACAATCCCGCATCGAGGTTTCTGAAACACTGCCTTCAGTGTGTTGGCAGAAGATTGTCCGGAGGGCAGTATTTTGTATCTCGCTCACAGCATGTGTTAACCTCTCAAGAGCAGAACGTCTTAGAGTAAGATGGTAACGGTAATCCTGCATACCATCTGCGCCCTAGTAACAATTGTCTGTAAGTAATAAGATTGGCAAGAGAGTTTACAGTTGGCATGCCTGAATTAAGAACACAATCCGTTGGCCACGGAAATGGTTTATTCTGTGGAGTAGAATTCTTTCTGAAACGTCCAAACTGATCAAAATATCCCGCAACCTGTATGGAACTCTGAGTTTCATCACCATGTTCACAACAGCACACGTCTGAACTTATCATGAAGCAGCTGGGTACGGCCCACATCATTAAAACTTAATTCCTGAACACACGCGTTTCAATATTATTATTTCCCACCGGCTTCTACACTGTCTCTAGTGGTTTTCCGGTTACAGACTGCCTGTCATTTCTAGGCGCACTCACAAAATTGGACGAGCGACTAATAGCTTCCTCGTGTCTGTTTCTCTGTCTGTCCGCATGAAACAACTAGGATCCCACTGGACGGATTTTGATGAAATTTGGTATTAGAATATTTTTCGAAATTTTTTCAGAAAATTTAAGTCTCATTGGTAACTAAAAATAATCATTTGGACTTTGCATGAAGACCAATAAAATTTTTAATAGTTTTTCACTCAATTCTTCTTAGAATGAAAAATGTTTCATAGAAAATTTGAACTTAACCAACTGCTATCTCTACAACACATTCCTACACAACATGACATGCTGCCACAACACCTTGTTTGAAAAAACGAATTAAATTGTGAATATTGTAATATAACTTTAGCAAGGAACAACAAAGCTCCCTGATGATGATCTGACAAGATCTAAACATGTCGGAGTGATTTTAAGTGTTTTTAAAGTGTTTTGTGTGAAAGTTATGTAAGTGCAGTTGTTGGTTGCCAATAGAAGTGATTCTACAAAAATGCACGGTGCAACAATAAGATTTATGACGCATGCACTTTGCATGTCGGGTAACTAAAGCTATAGACACACACTCAGAATATGCAATACTTATTTCTTTTCCAAAGCAACAATTGTTGCGCGAACGTACCTGAATATTACGTTTATATGCCCATTGCCTACCTCGTGGTTCCTATGGGTAATACGCATTAGGCCCATTCGATCTTCTTTTGTTTGTTCATACTAATGATACTGGGATATCGGATAGCGTGACTAGCCTAGCCCTGAAGCCCAACCGACCGATGTGCAGTGGGTAAAGCGACTCTTTCCTCGGTGTTAACGAGGCCGGTGCGCGGAGCTGAACACTGACATCACCTAGTGCTTCGTTACGAATCAGTGAAACTGCACCGTTTGATCTATAATTTAACGGCTAACAATGGGTGAAATTTAACTTCACCTTAACGTTAATAAGAACGTTTCTTAAACACAAAAATTGTAAATTTCTTAAATACACATTTTATTGATTCTCCCCGTCGCTTCCTCCAACATCGGTTAAAATATTTTCCGCAGAACGCTCTTCTCAAACATCCTCAACCTTACGTTCAAGCGTTACGCGTGTGCAACTGTACACATTAATAAAGACATTAGGTCCGGTGTAGGAATTCTAATTTTAGTGTGATGAATTCCATTTTCACTTTAATTACTTCGGTGTAACGAACATAATTTTAAACACATCTTGATAAGCCTGAGAGCTGCTTACACTGCTATGATTTTACCCGTCTATATGCTTGAAACAGCTGCAATATAATGACGAAGTCTAGCAAGATTACAAATATATGTCAACATAGCAATTTTCTTACTCATTTTACAAAATATGATATGAAGATTACAGTTAATATCCAGTATTTGCTACGGGAGATACTAATTAAATTAATATAGTGGCCGAATGAAAATGGAGGTCATCAATAACGGTTAACATAGGAAAAGCAGACATCTGTCAGGATAATAAGCGATAAACCTGTTTCCATTCAGCCCTCATTATCATGTTTGCTTTATAATCGAATAGAATTTCATTAAAGCTCATAAGAATTAACAACACCACAATAAATATGGTTAATGATTCATGTCTATAGCTTACAAAATTTAGGGGGGAAATTGACTGTTTCTTGTATCGACAGCAAGAACCGAAAAGTCTTGCTAAAACTCTCTCAGTTTTGTAGAATTAAAAATATGACTAACCTGAGAACTTCATTCTACTCATATGCTACCATAACCTCTTCACTTTAACAGTATTATGACTTAGCCTCCCTATTTCCCTTGCACGTGTCCCGAATACCCAGCAAATGTGTGAGAAATCTTGGCCTTGCACACTGTATGAAGTTTCAGTCTTTGCTCAGAATACAAATTCATGCCGGCAAATAAAATTTGCATATGCGTCACGACATACTTCTTCTAAATGCACAACCACCCACCATTATAGGGCGCTTTCCTACGCAACCGATTTTTGAAAAGGGCAGTTAAAGAACTTTGGAATATATATATATATAATATTCATAATTGTGTAAATTATCTTCTTCTAAAAACACAACGTAAACAAAACTTTATTCCTTCTAGAGTATAATAATGAGACTGGTTTGACATGTGGCATGCAAGGGGAAAATAATTTGGACACGTGTTTTTGAAGGTGATACCTGAGAGAAAGAATCCTCTTTGAAGACTATGGCATAGATGAGAGGATAATATTGAAAAGGATCTTTAACAAATCAGGTTGGACGTCGGTGGATTTGGCTCAGAATAGGTACAAGTGGAGGGCTCTTGTAAACGCGGTAATGAAACTTAGGGTTCGATAAATTTGGGTTAATTCTTGTCTGACTGAGGAAGCATGTTCTTCAAGAAAGTCTCTGTAACATAGAGGTAATTAGTCTTGTATGAAATTTCTCCTCATTTTTTGAAGGCAGCACCCAAAGTTTCGAGTCTTCTCGAATATTTTGTGGACTGATAAATACTCGCAGTTAGCGACGTTTGGAGGAGCATTACGTCGCTACTTTTAGGGCCCAAAAGTCAAAGGCATCAGAAAGTGTTTATCAGTCAATACGAGTTAATAATCCAGAAGAAATGAACCTTCGTCAACACTGTTGTGAAAGCCTCCAATATAGCAACAGAACTCTCACGCATTTGTATGAATCACTGGTAGATATGCCTGTTATAACTCACTGCATTCAAGGTTATTTTAGGCGCTCGCCTAACATTTCGTGGAAATGAGGTAGAAAGAATTAACAAAACCTCCAACACTCTAAAATATATTCTTGTTCATGACGTCAAGTCAGTTAAAATGTTGCAACAACTAATTACTCATGATTAAATTTTTAACCGATTGACTGAAATATGATTCCTCTGTAATCGTTCCCATGCATCGTCTTTCACAATAAGCGGTAGGAAATACAGAAACGATCTCTCTCTGTATGAACACAACGTTAATAATGGCATCATGCGCATGGGCGCGCGCAAGTTGTTGTACGCAGTCACTTCTTGTGGTTTTCTGTTTGTTCTACGTCTGTGTGTGTCACAGTTTTCTGTGTTTGTCACTGCAGCCTTCATCTGGCAAACTTAAGCAAAATTTTGATGACGTAATAACAATTTTTCTCTTTGTAATATCAAAAGCAAGCCTGTCCTAGTGGCCATTCGTTCTAAGGCGTAGGTCTGCGGCCGCTCACTCGCTGAGATTATGGGTTCGAATCCCGCCAGGGGCAGGGATGTCTATTGTGAGTGTTGTGTGTTGTCAGTTAGAGGTCTCTGCGACGAGCTAATAACTCGTCCAGAGGAGTCCTACTGACTGCGTTGCGTCATTGTGTATGATCTAGAAACCTCATGAATGAGGCGGCCCTGGCCCACTGGGGGCTGCGAGCCAAAAAAATAAACCACTACATCAAGAGTAACATATACGAACGTATGTGCTGTATATAAACCTCTTTTCCAAAACGTTATCTTGCTCCTGGTTAGCATCTGTGTGTCTCATGAGAACCTAACCTCAATGGACAATGTTCCTCCTCGCTTCCAGCAAATCCAAAAGGAAAGGACTTCAACGGGATCATTTCGTATTAATTCCTACCCTCCTACTTCATGTTCCACAGGCTCTACGGTCCAAGTAGTACCCAGACATCCTTCAGGATCAATTCGTGTTCGTCACAACCCTAGCTAATTTTCTCCAGCCCCTAATGTCCATTGTCCTCAGACCATTTTCAACATCATCCAACCATCTTGTTCATTGCTTTTCAACGGATATTTTTCCTACTGTGATTAATCTTCAACATTTTCTTCGCAGTCCTTCTTCAGTTATTTTCCCACATGTTCTAACCATCATGCTGCTGCTACTAATCGAACCTATAGTCCGCTGTCATCTAGAGGGTAAGTTATTATACCGACTGTACTATCCCAACTGCATATGCAACGTATGTTTATGAAGGTACAATAAACCCTGTACAGGGTCATTACAGGTTGAGGCCCCCGGACATCAAGACAATTGGCACATGAAGATGGTAATTTTGTCAGCTAGGCGCACCTGCCACTTTCACCCCCCAGTAAATATTCAAGGTACTTTATGTTAGAGGCTGTGTCTATCCTAGAGCTATGGTGCAGCTGGAAGGAGTATGTCAACGAAAATCTCTGTATCGAATGTGAAATTTGGAAAATTTTATTTGCACTTTACGTTACTGATGTTCCACGTCGCGTTAGCTACCGTATGTTAGAGGTGAGGTGGTTTTCTGCCCAAACTTTCGATACACCATATAGAATGCCAGGACAGACATTTCTTGCATACCTTGGTTTCTCTATATAGCCAAACTTCAGATGGTAATCGTCCCCAATCTCACAGATTACATTTTGGTACAATACATGGAGACCGGCACATTTTGCAGAAGAAGAAACATATTATGAAGTTTTAAAAACTTCCAAGCTTCGTTTTGTACGTAGTAAGTAGTGACAGTTATTGTGGTTGAATTTTTACACCTTATTTGGCAATCTCCGCGTTGACACTGAACACATTTGGCTAACAATATTTGGTTAATTAATTGGAGCCTAAGTTCTAAATTGCGTTGCTGCCTTAAGTTGTAGTGAGAATTAAGGTAAGGCAAGTATCGTATTTTATTTCAAATGGACAAAATTTAGAAATTATGAAAATTTGTAAAACTGTAAAACAGTTGTAAATTATGTACGTTACTTTTATAGCTTAACCATTTATAGTGATATAGCACCTAGTCGACTAGACTACAACATTTATACAGGACGGGTAGAACTTAAAGTCAGCAGCAGGAATGTGATACGCGCATAACAACGTCCTTGAGTTCCCGAACAGTAACGTGCCTTAAGAGAAATTTCAGTCCAGTATAAAAATTGCCAATAGGTGTTCTTTGGCTGTATTGAAAATATTTTTGGGCGAAGCAGTTGTCAGTGATCTGCTTCAAAATGCAAAAATGAATGATGGCAGCACTGCTTCAGTTGTTGAGGATAAGACGACAATAGCGCGAGCCTGCGGAGGTACTTTACCTGTGGAGCCTCTTTGGGTGGGAACTCAGTACAAATTAGAACCCTCACCTGGAAGGCAATACAATTCCACTGAGACCATCAGGAATTGAAATAATGACTTTCTGGCTTGTAATGCAGCGCCTCAAGCAATTGCGTCACCGTGCTTTTAAACTGCTATTAAAATTGCTGTGTACATTTTTTTGAGAAGTTATGTGGTGCAAAATAATAAATAATTATCGAATTTCCCGAGAAGTTTCCTTCCTCCAAATTCAGCGACAAACAGTTCAAGAAATATGTTAGTTTCTGAAAATTAATTACCACTTTACAAAGAGTTAATTAGTTTCCCGAGTAGATAACCACTTACAAACCGAAACAGCTTAACACTCTACAAGACGGAAGAATAAAAGACCAACGTGATGTCACTTGCTATTTTATTTCACTTCTTATGTACTCAACTTGTTTCGGGCATTAATATATCAATCATCGGGAGCTTGCGACTGTGTTGTTGAATTACCACATTGGTCGTTTTGTTATCGGTTCGATGTGTGTTGGAGATATGGTTCGGTTGGGTTTGAGTAGTGTCCGTGTTGCAGGCTTCAGTCTACAACACGGACACTACTCAAACCCAACCGAACCAAATCTCCAACACACATCGAACCAAGAACAAGCTCCCAATGATTAATATATTAATGCCCGAAACATGTTGAGTACATAAGACGTGAAATAAAATAGCAAGTGACATCAAGTTGGACTTTTATTCTTCAGCTGTCACAATGATACACGGTCCAATAAACATAAGACTCCACAAGACCTGCTTCTTCATCTTCACCACTGTCTAAACCAAACATATCGCAAAATTATCTGGTTATTCCGTATTAAATTTTGGTCCGTATATGAAACAATTCTGCAGTTACAAAATATCAACAACATTCCACTCAAAAAACTTCAGGGTAAAGGAAATTTTGGGCATTCGATTACCATTCTAACGTCTGTGAAATACCAAGGCCGAAACTGTGTTGCTTCAACGAGATATCAAGTACATCTTTCCCGGATGATGCTAAGTACAGTGTAACTTCAAAGTTATTTTGAACATAGTTCGGTTGACCTTAACCTTTACTGTAACAGGTTTAGGGACGTAATTCTTCAATAGCTTCTACCTGAAGGTGGACCAGATATCGGCCGTGGATGTCGAGCATGTGAATATGTTAATGATGAGAAATATATTACTTAGAATAATACAACGAAATTTACGGCTTAAGTTTTAAATATTTATAAACAATTGTAAATACTTTTACTTATACATACAGCTTAAAATATTTGGATATATAAAAGTAACAAATGAGAAACCTGTTTTATATAAAGCAATCACAACACGGAAGCATGACTTGGATATGGGATAGAGAAAAATACACACGAATTCGTGAACAGAATTTTTTGTGGATACGTGGTATTTGGAAGAAAAATCAATAGAATGAACGAGACAGAGTTTGAAACCAGTTGACAGGTTTGAACTTCCAATTTCTCATTCAAAATCATCCTTTATTTCCAAACAAAATCTTACAAAATATTTTTATAAAAAGTTATTACACTCACCAAGAAACAAACAACCAGATATTCTGTGATTGCAAATGAAAATCCAGGCGCATGAATTAATGCTAATGAAGTTGAAAGAATATGAGTGTTCATACGTGACGTAATAAAACTGCAGTAGTACACAAAGCCTGCTGTAGATATACAACACAATAAGAGAGCTAAAAGAAGTCAATCAGGATTATAATAAACCCCAGAGGTAATGTATGTACAACGTTAACATTGAGGCGCGTTCATGCAATCACCATTACGGTGGAAGAACAATAAGCACTACATATTGTGAGTGTGTGTTTGTAGCCTTAGTTACTCCGCATGCGATGTGCATGAGCCATAATTTCATCTGTGACCTGTCCGGCTCTATAAAATTTCTTCACCTAATTTCATAAAGTTACGATTTTTTAAAAATAACTATACAAATAAAATATTTGCTTAGAATTTCTCTACATTTCTCTTTAACATTTTTCATTCTCAGAAGAATTAAGCGAAATATAATTTACAATGTAAATTGGCCTTCATTGTAAGCAACTGTTATTCTTGTTACATTTTATAAAATTAGAATTTTTTCGACAGATTTTGGAAAAACATTCAAAAACCAAATTTCATGAAAATCCTTCCAGTGGGACGGAAAGACATAAAGAAACATAGAGAAACTAATAGTCGCTTTTCGCAATTTTGCCAAAGCGCCTAAGAACCCATTCAATAAAACGACAAGTGACACTGAGCTAGTACCTTTCGACACTAAGGGAAAATAATTGCTTATTTATTCTCGAAATTTCAAGCGCCTGGTTATAAGAAGCTGTTTTTCGTTACACAACAGCTGTCTGTGAAGAGCCTGCTGTATGTGTACATCTGCTATAGGCGGTAGTCCTGCGGTACTGGGGTATACCTGGGCTTCTACTGACATTTACTTCGAAGCAGCGAAATGCCAGAGGTCTCGCGCAGAACCTGAAAGCCTGGGGCAACAGTTAATGGGGTGTGGACTTGCGGAATATTACGAAACACTGCCGCGTCGAATGGTTGACTGCTCTTTCAGACATCCTTATTTAACACCTCAGTAAATCTTAAAGCCAAGAATTATAGATTAGTAATTTCTGCTTATAAATATTCCCTCCTCCCTCGCGCGACACCTTGCAATGTCCCTGGCCTTAAAACGTCGCCACTCGGTAAATAACGCGGCATAGGAATGGCATTACTTGTAGACCTTGCAACAGGGGGAAGAATACGAAAGCAGGGACCGCATTCGTCAGTCGCAACAAGCCCTTATATATCGTAAAGTTTTAATGCAACATGTTTTGTCTAATGTAGAAAGAACCATCATCAGGCTGATAAAGTTCCAAAGAAAAGTTCATACACACATCTTATTTTAATTAGTTAATAAGTAAAAAACCGTCAACACAACTTTATTTTCGGTAATTTTTACAACAGCTTGTTTCGAACACAAAGGGTTATCATCAGAATAATAATTAATAAAACTCTTAAAAACATACACAATTGCTTTTGCTAAAATGATATTTCACTTTTTACAATTATATTATTTTTCATAATTTATGGGTACTGTTTCTGTCATGAATTAAAATTTAGGTTAAAATTAATACAGTAAATTGATGGGACGTTGTGTGTTGACGTAATTGGACGGAACAATGCATATTATACTGCTGTTTATATTTCAATACACACATTTCCTTAAGGTTCGTTTCTGTAATGTCTACAGAGTAATAATTAAGATTTTCTAATTGGAACGATCAAAAGAGTTGTGTTAACGGTTGTAACTTATTAACTAATTCTACGAAAACAAAACATGATGTCTAAATTCTTATATTTGATTGTCCTTGTAGAGGTTGAAATCTCAACTTAACAATATCACAAAAATATATGATAAGACGCAACCACAAATTTTATTTATCTCAGTATTTAACCAAATTGATGCACAAAATTTTGTTTCACACCTATAGGTGTGATGATACCAGAGGCTGTGTAATGCAATTTTGACCTCCTGATGATGAGCACATGTGCTCGAAACATGTAGAGGCACGAAATAAAACTTACTGTGAAACAAAATTTTGTGCATCAAGTTGGTTAAATACTGAGATAAATATACTGAGACGCACGGCCAGCAAAACGTCACAAATTTTATATTTGTATAATACGCACAAAGAATAACGACAAGTTAAAAGGGCGTTAAGGACATAAAGGTAAAAAGTGCGGTGTTATTTTGGTGCTTTCAGTTTGGATTGTAGATGTAGTTCAGTTATGTCAGGACTCGGGGGGTTTGTAACGTTTTGCTTTTATTTTTGATACGTTCTTTGACTGGGAGGAATGTTCCTGGTGTTGTTATCGGTATGTTTTTATGAAGAAGAAAATTCTTTATCCCACCATATCGGTCACGATTCTGTTACTGTGAGAATCAGAAGAAAGAGATTGTGAAAGCAGTGGGCGGTGTCGCGTACAGGGGCGAGGGCATGTGAAGGAAAATTGCGTTCTTGTATGCACGAATGTGAAACAGTTTATCAGATTTCAGCATATGATCATATACCGGAGACGTTGCGAGATAGCGCTCACTATTTACTTGAAGTCATCTCTTCGACAAATCTCTCCTACGAACCAGGAAAATGGGCGACAAGGAGTTGGCCTAAAGTTCCTGCAGCATGCTGCCACACCACCGCGTAACACATGACTTAGTTTTACCGAATCTTAACCTAAATATAAAATTAGCTAGGCTCTAGTGAAGTCTCTCTGATGATGGTCGTACACCGAAACATGTAGGAGCAAGTCAAAGTGATTTTTAATGTAAATGTTAAAACTTTGACAAGTTTAATGAAGAGTGTATTTGTTGGTGTATGAACTTTATGGCACAGAAATGTGGAAACTGTAGGCGCTGTAACAGCATTTAGGATTCCCCAAAAAGCACGCTGCTGTACAGTTAGGTAATTGTTTGGCTACTGCCCTGTTCTTCTATTTTCTTTACCTCCAAGACTTTTACACTGTCATTTGTTGAAAAAGATTTCTACTTTGCATTTAAAATTACGGGTATGATGGTCACGTAACTGCAACTAATATATGCAAAGCAATTAGTGAAACACCGAACATGCAGTATGAATTACCTTGGCAACCAATATGAATGCAACTCCTTGACGACCTTAGCTACCAGGTCGTCACTAATTGGGCTGGGTAACAGATGGATTTCCTTTGACTGTCATGGCTATTAAACGCTTAAGACCTCCTAATTTCTAACGCTGAAAGAGAGACTATAACAAGAATTTCTTATTCTTACGTCGCCAAACGTCACAAGTAACAATTTCGGTAGATTATATGGAGAACATTACCGAGGGCGTTGCACTAGACTGAACAGCTGACCAAATCAGATCATTGTTTGACCTTTATACAATGCGTGCTTTGATGGAGGAAAGAAACTTTAATTACTCACGTATTTCTGTTTGTGCATAAAGTAGAGAAACTGTTACACACACACACACACACACGGACGGCTGTCGTGAATATCGTATTGAAATCAACTGGGTCACCGGCTAGAGAAAATTTACGGTTTTTCGAATTTACCACAACGAATTGAATCAACTTAGGTAACTGTGTAAGAAAACACGTCTGATTACCCCGGACTTTTGTGATTAAACTTAACATTACACAATGCAGAATTCAGGCGTTTTCGACACACTAGAATAAATTGTCAGTATTTTTCTCAGAAATTGCAGCTTTCTGTAACAATTTCCTGGATGGCTGAGGCATTACGAACATTTTTTAAATTAAAGAATACATTAAAACTTAATTAGTTTCGGCTGTCAGATCATTCATAGTAACGATATTTTTTAATGAAGTCCCCAACTCAACACACCTAGGAGTTTTTTTTTCCCCCTGTGGCGCTGCGGCCCAACGCGGGCCATGGCCTCCTCATTCACGAGGTTTCTAGATCACACACAACGACAAATCACAGTCGGTAGGACTCCTCTCGACGAGTGATCAGTTCGTCGCAGAGACCTCTACCTGACAACACACAACACTCACAACAGACAAATATCCATGCCCCCCGTGGGATTCGAACCCAAGATCTCAGCAGGCGAGCGGCCGTAGACCTACGCCTTAGACCGCGCGGCCACTGGGACCGGCACCTAGGAGTAAATGGGAGAAATAAATAAGGAACAAGATAAGATATGAAACAATAAAATGGATATTAAAAAAATGTAATGTTCACACCCTCCCTCCTATTAATTTAATGTGCGTTTTAATATTATCATTCCACTTACACCTAGGTCTTCAAAACGGTCTTTTCCCCACCAAAGAGAGTAACATTTAACAATTCAAATTAACTTGCTGATAGCACGTACATAGCATAAAAATGCAAATATGAATACATATATGGCTTTAACTCCGGTTCTCTGTTATTCACACGTTCATCTCTCGACATACGACGTACTAATTGGCTTGGGGGCCCAATTTAGGTATAATTATATTTTTGAATGTAGGATTTTATCACGAAATTACAAGTAAGCCCGCAACTCGCAAAGCATAGAGGAAACTCACTTTGCATTACGTTTCGCTGAGCTGCATTATTACCAAAAAAACATGTTTCCGCAGTTTTCAGTGTTCCAGACTGCAGCTTGGGAATATCCACATCTTTCAAGGATAAATAAATTGCGGTGTAACAAACGAATTCGTGCAGTTATGTTCACAGAGTGCGAAGCCTGGTCAGCAACGCAGTTCAAAGACTTTAAATTACTGATAATTACGAAAAGAAGCATTTTTTATGTGCGGTTGGAGATAATAGTACAAATTAATGTTGAGCGACAGAACAAGGGATATTCTGAGACATCAGTTAATGTTTCTTTTACAGTTCAAAATCTATATATATATATATTTTTTAATTGTCTGAAGAATCATAGAAGGAAAATATCGATCTGCAAACCCTTCAAAATGCTTCTCTTAATTTGAAGTAACACATAGTATAATCGAGGGAAATGTGAGATCGTAAGGATCAAACGCACACTGTGGACACAATGTAGCTTTTCTGGGTTTTAAATAAAGTGGTAGAGAACAGCCACTATGTCTTCACAGATTTAAATCTCTAGAGAATATCATAGTCACTAATGTTCGTTACATTACATTCCTTAAGAATAAATAGCATATAAAAAATATCAGAGTGGATTTCTTATCGCGTGTTTTGAGGAAGACCAAATTTAGGCGCATGATATGGAAGGAGAACTCAGTACGTATGGATATAAGAAATATCAACGATTTTTTTTGTCCATACATCTGACAGGAATCCACATCTTGAAACGCCGAAGTTTTTGTGGGGGAAGAATATCAAACAAATAGGATGTGGCCTTGCATGGATATATACAGGGTGTTTCACGACTTTAGGGCATAACTGCAGGAGGTGATTTCCTAGGTCTTTGTGATCAAAAAAGTTCATATAAACATGTGTCCGATTTTGGACGGTTACGGAGTTATGAC
>Ga0136643_10002869_pt1:20000-22782 | contig 22782 bp, 15 predicted proteins | sample TergutLab28metaG_FD_96883 | JGI IMG/M metagenome (GOLD analysis project Ga0136643, IMG submission 96883) | Labiotermes labralis P1 segment gut microbial communities from Petit-Saut dam, French Guiana - Lab288 P1 (version 3) (version 3) | ecosystem: Host-associated > Arthropoda... | reverse complement strand
TTGGGTGGTGGGGGGAGGTGTGGGGGGGTGGGGTTGAGTAGATGGGGGGGGCGGAAGGGGGGGGGGGTGGGAGGAATATATATATATACCACCTTCTGCACAGACAGTCTGAAGAATGTAAAAACCTTAAAACAGTATTTCGGCAGGGATTCGAACCAGGCACCCCAGAACATAAAAATGCAAGCCAGAAGCTTTATTACTACAGCCAACATGCACAGTAATCTTTGTTCAAACACATCAGGGTGCCGGCTCAAAAGAATTATCTCCACGAGCTTCCACAAAATGTCCGATACTACTTTGAAAGTTTTATTTATTCGCCAACTGATGCCCTATTGAGTTGTCTTAAACAATATCAAAATTTACGTTAAAAGTTACATTAAAATAGCTCCGACATGTTTCGGTGTTACAGTTACACCACCATCAGGGAGCGCATTAATTTATTCTTACTAAAATTACAGTTGTTAAACAGTCCATTAAAATATATCGGTGTGTGGTTAATACGGTGGTGGTGTGGCTGGATCTGTTAGGTCCTTATTGCACACCACCACCACCGTATTAACCACACACCGATGTATTTTAATGGACTGTTTTAACAACTGTAACTTTAGTAAGCACAAATGAATGCACTCCTGATGGTGGTGTAACTGTAACACCGAAATATGTCGGGGATGTTTTAATGTAAATTTTAACGCAAACTTTAATATTGTTTTTTAAGACAACTCACTAGTGCACCAGTTGGCGAATAAATAAAACTTTCATAATATCAAAATGCTCGGTACGAATGTGAAAAAAGTCCGATAATACGTAAACAGCATCTGGTACTGCACAATGCAAAATAAAAGCAAACTGCTCTAAGCAACTGAGGTCACACATCCAAGTTTAACAAAGTCGAATGTAGTAATGGCAAATTTATTTTTATTTTTAAACGGTCATTTGAACAGTATGTTTAGATAACTGCGAAACACTGTGGTGACTGCAAAAGCGACGACTGTGTCCACGCAATGACACTCTCAGCACATTATCCCGACAACAACTGCATGAAAACTGCCAAAACTTCCAGAAAGCATAAATGCATTTCATCAAAAATGTGACAAGGAGGCCAAAATATTCCATAATAAAATAATATAAACAGCCAACTGAATCCAACAATAATAATTTTATTAATAATTTCAATCAGCTCAACATGTTTCGGACGCTAATTTCGTCCATCCTCAGGAGCACTAGACTGTGTTTACAGCTTGTGGTATAAAGCACTCTAAGAGTTCCACCTTATCCTGGTCACCAGCAGGCGGCATTGTCGGTGCACTATACCAACAGCTGTAAAAATCCTCTAGTGATCCTGAGGATGGGCGAAATTATCGCCCGAAACATGTTGAGCTTATTGAAATAATTTATAAAATTATTATTATTGCTTCTAGTTGGCTGTTTATATTACTGTATCAGTGATGCACGGTCACATAGAAATCAAATTCCACAATAAAACTAACATCTACTCCTTCAAACACAACTTATGTTCTTAATCGGTTTAAAAACAGCTACATGTTTCGCCTAATGTACATAATCATCATCAGGCTGTACATAAGGACGTAAAAAGCTTACTTTCTCCTGCAAGTTCTTAACTAGAGATTACTGAAGTAATACGAGCATTACAGTTGTTTAGATTCTTAAACTGGTGGACATGCTTGACTAGCATTAATTCAATTGTTTACCGTCTTATGCACAGAATGACGATGGCTATTTACTTCAGCCGAAACATGTAGCTGTTTTTAAACTTACTAAAACTATACGTCGTGTTTGATGGAGCAGAAGTTAGTTTTATTCTGATCCTGCAAACACGACAGGGATGAATCACCTATATGATAAAATATTCCACAGCGTTTAGTGTGGACTGAATGAGCCAGTTCGTGGGTTGACTAAATATAAATTTCTAAACAGAACTTAGAAGCTGCATTTTGTTCTACTCAGTTGAGCTGTTCTTGAGAAATCGCCAATTACTTTTTAAATAATAATCTATTAACAAATGTTTTATTCCTTCCGGTATTTTCTTACATTTTTCATTCCTCCTGTCCCTTCTGTTTCTTCTCCCTTTCAGTGTAATTGCATTTTACTCTATCTTCTTTCCTTTCTTCACCCCTTCAACCTATCCTTTTTTCCCCTCGTTCCGTCTTACTGAAGCATTTTACTGGCTATGGGCAGAGATTACAATACTACACAAAAGAAAAAGTTTACCCTAAAACAGGCCATGAAGACCCAGAGAGGGAGTAAAGGTATGGCTCTATTCTTCCTTTAACCTCGGCCCTAGATGCGGGTGGGAGGAAATAGACACGCCCCGGCCGCTTTACTCTTTGCAAAGAGAACCAGTACCCATTTTACAGGAAGCTGGGTGGACCCCAATGCCGGTTTCGACGGTTACGAAAAATCTCGCCCATACCGGTTTTCGATACCCGGATCGTCCAGCCTGTAGCGAGTCGCTACTAAAATGTATGGTTCGCTTTGCATAACAACTAGTCGATACCGAGTAACACCGGTAAATATCGTAAGTAACAATTATTTCTAAATGAATCACAAGTAGTACAAATACACTCTGGGCGACAACACGTACCTTCCACTGCAACAGTAAATGAAACTTCTCACCACTCTTTTTTTAACGTGAGGAAGGAAACGAAGACAGTTTTCAAAATGCTGTGTTTTGTCTACGTATCTGTAGAACATTAGACATTAGCAAGCCCTAAAGTAGCTCCCAGAGCTTACAGAACTGTAAAAAGAGTTTAATTACAGTAAT
>Ga0136643_10002869_pt1:0-15000 | contig 22782 bp, 15 predicted proteins | sample TergutLab28metaG_FD_96883 | JGI IMG/M metagenome (GOLD analysis project Ga0136643, IMG submission 96883) | Labiotermes labralis P1 segment gut microbial communities from Petit-Saut dam, French Guiana - Lab288 P1 (version 3) (version 3) | ecosystem: Host-associated > Arthropoda: Insects... | reverse complement strand
AACAATTACTGGGGGACTTAAAGTGAACAACAACACAAAGACTGAAGAAGATAAAAACTGCAATTTGAATACAGCGGGTCACATATAATAAGGCACAAGGCCGATGTGTCATTTTAAACTCAAAAGTTGCAAAACAGCATACGAGAACTTACAATATAAGATACTCACAACAACAAAAAAGTATTTGAATTCTTTCTGTACATTGTTAATACAAAATTAAATGGGGTTCATTTTTACGACATTTATCTGACATTTTTAAAAACAACCTATTAACTTGAAAGAATAAAATAAATTACAGTTTTCTGAAAGCAAATCTCTTATAAAGAACGATGTAAGCGAACAATTAAGAATATTACAAAATAATAGACCCTAAGCTTCATAACACGTGTAAGCTACTGAGTCAGCCTTCTTTAGGACATTAAAATCTGAGCAGTTAGGATGGAAGCGAAAAGAAATAGATTCTGGTGGGAAAACATTGCAGAAAAGGCCATTTGCAAGACCGAGGAGACGCGAGGGAGACACATGGACGTTCTCGTAATGTAATCAATTCAGAACTGAACGTGGGAGGGTACAACTAGGATCGTATCCAACGGTGGGATTTACTATTGCGGTGATGAACATTTTGCTTCTAATGCCAGACTGCAGATACTTCGTTGTTAATTTAGCTAATGAGCCGCTTTGCAATTCCATGGTTTTCCGTTGCACCAACTGACGTTTTGTAACTACAGACATTGTTTTACAGTTAAAATCCTGTCTTACAATCAGCAGTACTTTTACCCCTTCACTATCTGCTCACTTGTCGTTTAACAGAAATGTATTAATAAATTTTTAATTTGTACTACGCCGGTACCTGTGAAGGCTATCTCTCATTACACCCGTTCAAAACTTTTATTAGAAAATACGATATCCGAAGTTCTCACAGATTTGATGCTGCACACTAAAGTCTTCTGACATGCGACGCCATGTAGACTAGTAAATAGTTCCCGCTGTTTCAGAAGACCGTACTGACCATCTTCGTCATGGAAAACGTCGGTAAGTGTGCGCCAACTGACCTACGGTAACATCCCACAAGAACTTAATTCGATCGGAACGAATGGCTAAAAGGGGCAACTTAGAGGAACTGGGGTCTATACGAGGAGAAAACTGAAAGGAATCTTCAGAAAAGAGTGTGTTAAAATGTGTCATTGATTTGACTGGTTCAGTATATGAACGTGAAGACGGTAATGGGCACTCGGTTTACGGAAGTCTAAATACGAGAAGTTTCTAATTGTAGGTATACAAGCTTGTGCTGCCCATTAACAACTAAAGTCTGAGAGCCTACACATCAGCAAAGCCATTCATTCTAGATTTCAAACTGTCTCTGTGTTCTAAATGTTGTATTCTCTCTTTTGGGTGATTTCTCGATGTCTGAATTTTATGTGCCGACGTTTCGGAATACTCTGTCTGTTCCCTCGCCATAGGTGGTGTAAGCAGGAAGATTTCTCCTAGCTTACACCACCCAAAAGAAAAAATACAACGCCATCTTTAACCATACTACATAATATTACATCTTTTAAAGCTCAATGTATTTACAAGTTTTATCACAACTCGTACTCAATTTTAATAATATACTTTTAATAATGTAAAACTTTAGGTAAACGAGATCTCGTCCATTTTATTGCATTGTATTATATACTCCATTATATTCTGCCTGAAAATGGCTTTTAAGAGCCAAAATATGTTGCTGTAAATTATTTAAAATGGTAGTTAACTAAAGTTATGTTAGACTTCATTTATTATTGTTTTATTTACGAGGAGTTTGCTGACAAGCCGGGTGATGATTACCTTCTCAGGGTCACTGGTTCTTCCGTTGCGAGATAGGATCAGGTAAACAATTCCAAGAATGAAAGAAAGTTTGAAGGGGACTTAGGTAAGTGAGGGAAACACTCCGTTTGTTACGGAACATGTCTGACATGACACGTTGGGAGGCAATGTGTTAAATTAAATAAGATCCTGTACTAACTGGTAATGTTATCTTTACGCTCAGGTTTACAGTCTTACATTAACAACACACAATAGAGATCAATTTTCTCTTCCCTCTTTATATCGCCACATACTGCGCTGTTATCACACAATATCACGTGACTCAGCAGCCCTGATAACAACACCGGAGATGCACTACCGTCAACTGCAGGGTACTCTAACCGATTCTGTTCCTCCTTGCGCCATAATTTATCGGAAGCTGCACTTTTCCAATTGTAAAACAAGAAAGAAAAATCTGCTCAATTCACGAAGGGTACATTAAGATCATTGTAAAACGAAACACTGAAATTACATCGCAAAGACACTACTGGTCAGTTCTAGGTGCGTTCGCCAACTTGCGAACGGCTTCGTCAAGGTTTTTTTAATACTGTTTCTGTCCGTCTGTTCATCCGAATGGAAAAGCTCGCATCCCACTGGAAGGATTTTCACGAAAGTTTATATACGAGCATTTTTCGAAAATCTGTCGAGGAAATTCAAGTTTCGTTAAAAATCTGACATGACAAAAAAAGTACACGTTTTATGAAGCTCACTGTATATTTACGATAATATGTCGCTGAATTCTCCTTAGGATGAGATGTTTCAGACAAAAGTTGTAGAGAAAATCAGAACACATATTTCATGCTCAGTATTTTTTTTTTTTCGAAAATCGTGCCGTTGGTGAGATAATGTGGACAAATATGGTACAGCCAGTCAGGCCACAGATGACAATATAATATGGCGCATGCGCATTGAATGCTGGATAAATGAAGCAACAGTCACACACTCATGACATCTAATATTTATTGATTTTCTATGGCAACAATGGTTATGTGAACGCACATCAATTTTACGCTTATACGTACATTGCGTGTCTTGTGAATGTCTAGTGCCAACCGAAAAACACAAACGTATTAGCTCGCATGTTAATAATATAAACTATGTTTGTGATAGTTCAATTCTAGTTTACTTATGTGCTGCCTCAACAGCCCAATTCATGAGCGACTATAAAATCAGCACTAATAAACAAATCTAGGTAAAGTAAATGCAAAAAAAAAACAAATGGAAAAGAACATAAACAAAATGGCAGCTCATAACGAAAATGAGAGAACTATACATTACTATATTTATGGATATATTTCTTTTATTGTCCTCGAACCTTCTTTTTTTGTAATAACGACGTAATAATATAAATAAAACAATATACGATCAGTCACCACAACTAAAATATTATATTTCATTATATTACATTTAAAAAATACTTTAGGCTACTTAATTCCCTACAGCGTATAAGTTTATTCATTCATTCGTTGTCTGACAAAATTTTAAATTAATCATTAACCAATGTGAGCGAATTGAGAGCACTTGTTAACTACAGTTTTGAACCAATTATTGTCAAACTTGTAACACGCTTCAAACAAACAAAAACTACCACTACTAATATTGACTACTACTGCTGCTACTACTACTATTACCAATACCACTACTACTGCTACTACTACTACTACCACTACTACTACTGCTACTACCACAACCACCACCACTACTACTCCTACTACTGCTACTACTACTACTACTACCACCACCACCACCACCACCACCACTACTACTACTACTACTACTACTACTACTACTGCTACTTCAGGTACGCGGTGTAGTTGGTTGACGCACTGCGCTAGAAGCCGAACGGTAGCGAGTCGACTCAGCCCCTAGCGGAAATGAGTACCAGGGTTATTGAGTAGCTGGTAAAGGCGGTCGGTCCGTTGGGCTAACAAATTTACCACTTTCATGTGGCGAATGTCTAGACATTCTGGAAGCCTCAGCCTCCTGGAACCCTCAGCGCCTGTCCAAGAATTGCTGTAGATTTCATTTTACTACTACTACTACTACTACTACTACTACTACTACTACTACTACTACTTCTGCTGCTATACAACGTAATTTTCGTGTAATTTCATTTCAAGTTACTTATTAGACATACCGGTATATTTCTGCTTCAAGGCCTTTCAGTTTCCTAGTTTACAACGGCAGAAACTGATACAATTCGCAAACAGCCCGACTGTTCAACAGGCATGAATAATGCGGGATCATCTATTCAGTCTGTTCATTAATGTCATTACATTACGCATTCCTATTTGTTCATGTTAATCTGACATCAATAGCAATAGAGCGAATATCATGTGAAAGCTAGGTACTAATGCTTCTGTGAGCAGGGTATAATAGTCGACAGCAGTTTGCTTCCTGCCTTTCTCTTGTCTCTGTAGAGTAGGTAACGTACCGCCTGTACCGACTTCAATATCTTACTTCCAGAATTACTTTGGCCTTGAAGTAACAACTCTTCTCGAATAATACGCAAGGTCACAGACTTATAACTCATATTTTGGCCCTGCTCTTGATCGCCGACCTATACCATACTACATAACATAACATAACGTACCATACCCTACAGAACTACACCGTAACATAGCACACCGCACCAGACCATAACCACACCACACCACACTAAACTAAATTAAATTAAACGAAAACGCACTTCACTATAATTACATCTGTTACGCATCTTCGACGATTTTATATATTCCAAAATGTCACTTCCTTCTCCTCGTAGACATTATCTTGTAGCTACTTTATCAATTTTATTCATCTTTTATTTTAATACTAGTTTTCGTTCTGTATAACCTTCTTCATGTTTCCGTTCAGCTACCCACATTCGTCGTCTGGTCTCCGTGTCCACATGTCTGTCCCAGTACGGTCCATTAAATAACAGGCCTGTTTTATAGTAGCGAAGAAGTCAGTTCATAATTCACTGGAAAGCTTCGTAAAGACGCAACTACGTACATATCGAAGGCGTCGGGCGATTGAAGTCTGCCAGAAGCAGAGCGTAACTCTGTCTGCTGTAACCTACACCCACACGCGTAAAAATCGCTAAAGGTTGAATAGGTAGTCACTTAAATTGTTATGTAATTTCACAGTACACATTTACATACATATAATTGACAAATGTGGTCGTGGGCCGCGCTTTTGAACCCGTGAGATAAAAGATGTTTATGGCCTTTAGTGACTGCATATTCATGTGAAGACATCTGTGACCTTCGAACTTCTAGGCCGGGTCGTAGCTCAGGCGGTTAGTCACCACGTAGGTCCAGATTCGATTCGAGGCAAGACAATGTGAAATTTGTGATGGTCAGTTCTGCACTGGGATAGGTTTTCTTCGGGTACTTCGGCTTTACCCCGTCTGTACCAACGCGCCTTGCTCCATATTCACATTTTAATCATCTTCCATCGACATGCTATGTCATTAGCAATTGACAGTGTGCTTAAATAAAACACTTCTCTCTCCTTCCGCCCTCCAAACTTCTGTCACGCCGGAAAACAGTCGGCCCACCTCCGAGCGAGCATATCGATACGATTTGTGAGGCACACACTGTACGCTAAAGGTCAAGGGGCACTTGACAGGCCGAAACGTAGGCGGCTTCTCCACGCTGTGTCCCACAAGTCTGTTATAAAAATGTCTGTCTTTTCTGAACAATGATTCACCACATTTGTCGACTAGCTGGCTGCCGAGTGACTTCAATTCTTAAACAAACTGCGTAGATATAATTAATTCACTGGCATATGTGCTGACATATTTCAAACATGACCTAATCGAAAATTTATTTTTGCAATACTAACAACATAAAAATAATATTTACTTAGTCGGTTTCCTATTAATATGTTTGTGATTTTCTTGCTGACGCAGTTTGCAGCTCAGGTTGTACAGTGTTCAATTGTAGGTTGATTAGTGACAAGTGAATTGAGGAAGAGACCTGTCATTTGTTGTACTATTCGTATTTACCAGGAAAGAATGTGAATAACTATGAAGCCATCAGTCTGGATAGGCTGTTTCTTTTCCGAAATTTCAAAGCAGGAACTCCCGAATATATAGAAAAAAACTACCCAGGCGATCACAATTTTAGGTCAGTGTATATGCCCAATATTGCCAACATGAATAATAACTAAATTCAAACCTTAAATGCTTTGTTCATTTACGCGCTAACACAACAGCCTGGTGGCCAATCACAAAATCACCACTAACACAGAGAAAAAACACATAAATAATAATAATAATAAAAGTAAGACAAAATATATAAATAAACAATAAATAAAAACATACAAAAAAAACCCAATGCGGCACAATTCAGGTAACTAAAAACTCATAATTTAAATAATATAAAGTATACATAAAGATAAAAATTCTTCAGCCCTGTTAAACATTACAATTAACAAATATATAAACTAAGATCAACAGAACAACTTTTTTCCTATATGTATATACATATACATACACATATACACAAACACATACACAAACACATACACATACATATACATATACACAAACACAAACACATACACATACATATACATACAGATATACACAAACACATACACATACATACACATATACACAAAAACATACACATACATATACATATACACAAACACATACACATACATATACATATATACATCTTCACAAAAAACAACAAGAACAGATTTGCTTACAACAGAAGGAAAGTTTTTGTGCGTCCATATAAAACACACAAAACTCTTTCAGATTCCGAGCACGAAAGAGAAGAACAAGAGTATCCAAAGACGAAGGATACAATTTGGAACAAGAGTAAATATTAACAGTATCAAAGCTTTGAGGTGCCGTCTACTCTCAGGCAAGGTACACAGTTTCAAATAGTCGAATGCATTAGTGTAGCTACGACATACACTTATAATGAACTGGGGAAAGAAACGGTTATATAAGGGAGCTGCAAACTTCCTCTGGATGCGTTCCGGCTCGTTTGATTCAGTCATAGAGGCTGCTTGTAGCTTAGTTCTTACTGAAGAAAATACAGGACGAAAAACAGCCAAGGAAGGTAAAGAACGGGCTACTTGAAAGTGTGAACAAATTGACGGATTGAGAGACAGATAAAATCAATTACGAAAATCAAATTTCGAATCCGTACAAGTTCCCAAAGTTTCCAATACTCGTACATTCAGTAAGGGTTATGTACGATTTATAAAATTGATACTCATAGTCAGCAGTGTATTTTGGCTTTAAAATGAATAACTCGTGTTTTGATAGTATTAATTTCATAATTTTGCTTAATAATAATAATAATAATCCTTATTTATACAACAGCTGACTCGGTAGACTAGTGGCCAGTTACAAAGACAGCACAAGTACAAGGAGATAACAAAAACAAAAAAGACAATAACAAAGCCAGAACAAACAACAAGAAAAGGCAAGGCATTAATTAATTTAATTAAAGTAATAAACCTAAAGAATAGAATTCACTCTCAGTTTATATGACTACAATAATACATCGTAAACGATGACGTGGATATTTGGCACTGTATACCGTTACTAAAATGAAATGTCATAGATGAGTAAACAAATAATTCTCTATATTCAAGAACAATAATAATATTAGCAATAAGTGACTGTAATAATAATAATCCTTCGCTTACAAGGTTCATGGACAATGCACCGTGCATTATATAGTGAAAAACAAATGATACAATAATAAACAAAACGCGACAATTTAACTTAGATAATGGAAAAATGTATTATTTTTCTTTTTCTTCTTCTTCTTCTAATAATAATAATATTATTATTAAGAGAATTCCTGTGAACTATAATAAACCTAATTAGCTTAATAAATCATTAATCAAAATACTTTTTTCCCTGAACATACCAATATTTCTTCAGATAACATTAACATCGTTAGCGCCCTGAGCAGGACATCTATGACGTTTAGGACCAATAATAAAAAAAGCAAAATCTTTGAGGTTTCGAGTCGACACACGAGAGCCGAAATTTTCTGTTAGGAGACAGGCAGGTTCTTCCTACGTTATAAATATTAATAAGCGAAACGGCTTCTACGTAGCGCCTGCTATCACGTTAGGTACGAGACTTAAAGAGATCTATAAAATTTATATAATTATATTTACATAACCGAATCATGGACGGTGACAAAGACACAAGAACTTCCGCTGGATGTTTTAGAGTTTGTTGGTGACAGCAGAGAAGTGAATTCCATAAAAACAGGCACACATACTAAATCATAGACAACAGATGTAAGGAAGAATATCAGGAGGCTATCCAGAGAAGAAAAGGAAAAGATTACACTTCCAATAAAACCTGACAAGCTGACTATAAAAATATGTTATTGACATGATGGTATAAATGAAGTAAGGAATCAGTAAGCACTCCATGGCCTTTGATGGTGCCAATGCATATAAGATTCACACAGTTTGTACTCAAAACTATGCAAGAGAGTTTTTCTTAAGAAAAAAAGAGGCCTCTGTTCCTGTTAATGCAAAATTTCATGAAGTGAGGGATGCATCAGTCACGAACATAATTTAAAGTAAACGGCTACCATTAAGTCACTACTTATCTAGAAAGTTACTCACAGAATAACACCATACACTTTTACACATTGTAATGAACATTTAATTCCTTACAGTTAGTAAGTTACTATAATTTAAACCAACAAATGCACAATTTTTTTATATTTATAATATAGTATTCTAAAGTATACTAACATCAACATGTTTTCGGGCCTTACTGACCGGCTGAAGTGGTAAAATTGTTTCGCCTCTTGCGCCAGTAAGGCCCAAAACATGTAGGAGTTAGTGGCTTTTATAACGTTATTTTAAAACTAATACAATTGTGTGCATTTGCTGGTTTAAATGATAGTAATTGAACTGTAATGCTCGAAATGAAAAATGTGGAATTAATAAGATCTATGTACATAACTGCGAAATATTTCCTTCTTATAATAAAATCAACTAGATGCACTAATTTCTCAAATTTATTTTTGGAATAAAACTCTACATGTTTCGGACAGCTTCTCTGTCCTCATCAGGAGTTTTTCACTGTACACACAGCAATGTTATAAGTCAGCAAACCCGTATGTATTGCTGCGTGTACAGTGAAAAACTCCTGACGATGGACAGAGGAACTGTCCGAAATATGTAGAGTTTTATTCCAAAAATAAATTTGAGAAATTAGTGCATTTAGTTTGTTTTATTATAATAATTTATCACGACGCACGATCACCTGAACGTCAAATGAGATATATGTGCTTCGCTTCAAATATTAGCAAAAAATCTAACGCTGCAAAATGACAAAAGACATTATTGTATCCGTATGGGTTACAATAACGCCACCATCTGAAAGTGTGCTATAATCAGAAAAGAACTGATACCATATTTAAGTAAAAATACTCTATTCAACTGCAAAGAAATATAAACAGATGTACTATCCTACGCCCGTGTTCAGCAGCATAATCTGTGCAACGTCGCACATTCCTTCTTCACTAAACGGTAACAACCTACCACAGGTGAGTGGTTCAGAAATTCTTCGTACGGAAAGAACAGGGCGGCATGAAATGAAAGTTTCGAGCCTTCACAATTCCAGGTTTACCGCCGGGGAAACTGGTGTTTCATGTTCCTGGAACTACAAAACTGCAATACACTCTCACCAACACCGTAGCCTACTGGCTACATTTGTTTAATTCTTTCAGCAAGTTGTGACCTTTTCCCTCACTCAGAATTCTGTTTGTTCCTACTTTTTATAATGAGATTCCCGCAGCCAATAATTACATATATCGCCTTTCCTGTATATTTTCCTCCCGTCGTTATTACAATATTACGTGCAGTGTAAAATATACAATGTCCGTCTGGTGTAATTTTCTTCAGTCTCTTGTGACACTTTCCGTGTTCAATTCGAATATTTCCACTCCACACTTTATTCTCTAACACCCCCGTCATTAATTTTAACTTGATTCAAACTGCTGTGTTGTAGTAATCAACCGTCCAACACAACTACGCACATTTTACATTATATTATTACATCAAGTATGAAGCCACATGTTTCGGCTTGCTTTGAAGATATCACTAGTTTGTATAAATAAAATAAAAAGCAAAAGATATCAACTGCAATATTTTTATATACGTTAATATTACAGTTGTTAAAATTGTATGCTTGCAGCCTGATGACTGCTTCATTGTAAGCCGAAACATTTAGGTAAATAAATGATAAAATAATATGTGTTCGACGGCTAATTACTGGCTTATTTTTGTCGCCTACAGATACACATTACACAAACCATCGCTTTATTGCCTAAGTAGTTTCTACGGAATAGTGAAATAACCAAGCTACGTGCGTCAGGTTCGTATAGGGAAAATTTCTTATAGTTATGGTAATTTCATTGAGTAAATTTTCTGCATTGGGTTCTAAATTCCTAGATCTAAATTAAGGCATCCCATTGGACGAGGGTTTATTGTATGTCCTAAGAATTACGTGCAATGCGGAACAAACTGACTTGACTGTCCATCCACGTGTTGCATGTTAAGAGCGTGCGTCCTAACAACTCGCCATTAAATCTCGGGGTGAAATGTGACGGGAATGCTAGATATAGTACTTGCGATTCAGCTTCCTACCTCTGTCTCTTTACCTGCAGTTACATGACAGGTCTTCTTGTTACCCTGCACAAATTACACAGCGCTCTACCTATGGATTTACTTCACAGTCCGCCCTCATAGGCCCTAAGCCTTCCAAGCTGGAGTCACTGTTTGGACACTCTAACGTCTGTGTTCTTTTCTTAGTAATGTCGTCGCATAAAGTCAATTATAAAAACATCCCAAGTTCATGGAGCAGAGTCCTTATCTGGAAAGATAACAGTTTTTAGCTTGTCAACAAATTCCTCGTATTTTAAAAAACCTGAAGTTTCATTCCTGTGTTCACAAGAGCAAGACATATGTCCCTGTCTCAAGTCTAACTAATCCAGTCACGCCATCCCATCACATTTCTTGAAGGTCCATTTACTATCCTCCCACCTAGGTCACTACGCCTAGAGCATCCAAGTGTTTATTTTTCCTTAGATTTTTCTCACCAAATTTTCCTCTGCTTTTTACTTCTCCCCCATAAATACCACATACAGCACCCACCTCTTCCTTCCTGACCATCGTTTAGGTTAAGAATAAAATTTAACTCGTTATGTTTCGGGGCCCACTGAATAGCTCTCTCTCTCTTCCTTGAGGGAAAAGACCGCTTGTGCCCGAAAATTAATGACAAAGTCCAAACGGTGTTTGATTCTAAATACAATACAACGTCATCAGAATTTTATGGCTTTTGGACCGTGTATTGTGATACAATTATACAACACAAGTCAATGAAACGCACAATTTTATAAATGATTATTTAACACACTTTCCTGCCCACCAGATTGCTCACACCAATGCATGTAAAACATACCATATTGCAGTTTGAACGAAGTCATCCCGTTGTGTATTGATTCTATATATTCACTTTATTATATATATTTCAGTTAACACAACTATATAATAAAAGTATAGGTTAATGCGACATGTTTCGACTTAAAAAGTCATCGTCCGGTTAAGCTAAGAACCATGAAGTTCTTTACATTTTAAAGAACTTCATGGTTCTTAGCTTAGCCTGACGATGACTTTTTAAGTCGAAACATGTCGCATGAACCTATGCTTTTATTATATAGTTGTGTTGACTGGAATATATATAATAAAGTGAATACCATATTGCAGATACAACTGTCTCCCTGAGGATGAACCCATTAGGTTCGAAACATATGGAAGACATCAGAAATTAAATATTAATTGAAAATGGTGCATTTCGTTGGTTTGTGTTGTCTAACTATAATCAGAATTCTATAGAATTTTGCAATCCTCCTTGTTTGTGTCTCTTAGACTAACGTTATTTAATGTTAAGTGGTTCCCCGCTTTCAATTCTTCGAATACTTCGACGCTCTTTTGCAATAAGTCTTGGGAATTAATGCAGAAATTAGATTTAACATGCATGCAGCTTTCTAATTCGAGGTCAAGCAGATCAGTTCAAGAGACAAACCCTTTCTCTAGCATTCTGAACATACCCATTTAACTTGGGGGCTATTCTCCGTATATCTGGATAGCTGGCCCATTACAATTCAGCCACTATCGATTCTTCCCTAGTCCTGTCCATGATCACCTCTCTTCTACGAAAGTTTTTGTTTTCAAAACAGAACCCACATAATTCTACTTCAAGAAAATGACAGTTTTTTACAGCGACGTTAACTAGACCACGAAAAGAGAAGTTCTACTTAATGACGTCACTTGTAAACTTTTAAGTTCTGATAGATGCATTTAAAATAATTTGAAAGCACTGCCTACAAAGCAATACCCTTGGGGAACACATCAGCGTAAGTCACTGGAAAGGCTCAATAAGGCTGCACATTAAGGAGATTCATAACTTGTACTCTTCAACAGATATTACTAGGAAAATCACACCAAAGAAACGAGAGTAGTTGGGAATGTAGCAAATACACAAGACACAAATAATGCTGGTAAAAGTGTAGTAGTGAAACCAAGAAAAGTATCTTCAAGCTATAGTGAGCAGACACAAAATTCTTGTATTGAAGGTAAACACAAAACATAATTAAGTAACGCCAAATCAATAAATAAATAAAACTTCGTAGGAGGTTTTCCACTCTAGGTTTCTGAAGTCATTCTTAAAGGTTAATTTTCGCCAATAATTCCGGTACGTACACCTAATTAGTCTTCAACACATGTTACTCATGCGACACAGAGTCTAGAAGACCAACGTACGTTCGAAGTCAGAAGAAAAAATATGTAAGAATAATTAACACTTCCCAATCAAATCCATAGACATATACTAGTAATCAGCGACACTGACGAGATTTTAGGGACAAATAAAATTACTAACATTACACTCCCGATCCCTGTGGTCGCACGAAATGAGGTGGGGGTCTGGGGCCTCTCGCTTGGTAGGATTTTGAGTTCAAAACCCGCTGGAGTCAGGGAACCCCGTCTTTTTTTTAATGTTGTGTCTTGTCAGGTAGAGGTTTCTGCATCGTGCTGATCACTCGTCCAGAGAAGGCCTACCGAGTGTGGTGTATCGACAAAATGTGAATGCGAAGCTGCGTAAGGTGCAGCCATGACCCGGAATCGTGCCGAAGAACCACAGTAAAAATATATACTCTATTAACTTTATTCCATCTGCCATTTTATTTGACGTGTTCAATAGAAGACTAAGTTACTGCAAACTACTAGAATCTGGAAAAGAATTTAAGTAACAATTAAATACATTCTCAAATATTACACCTGATTAAAGGTACTACATTCATTCATGTATTCTTATCACAATTATGGTGTAAATTAGGTAAAGTTACTATTTGTTTATTTGTATTATGACATAAGAAGATAATTGCTTGACACACTACGACATGGGTTGATATAATGATATGTAGTTCCCAAGCCGAGCGGTAAGCTTGGGCGATCCTACTGTGGCCGTTGTGAGGCCCATCCTGGAATTCCCACGCGGACAGGGAATGAACGGTAGCGATATCCAAGTCGGAAGCTTCACGGTTACCTACGTATCTGGGAGCTAAAGGACTCCTTTGGGTTCAGTGAGTGACGAACCGCGTAACAAACTTAACAGTGAATTCTATTGTCTAATATACACAGTAATATACATACGGGTTAGACAAGTCCGAAATGGTTTTCTCAAGTCCCTCAGTTACGCTGAATATTTCGTTACAAAATTATAGCTCAATTAATCATCACGCCCTTATTCAATCCCAATCGTTAATCGTGGAATTTAGAAAAGTATGTTGTTTCCGAAAGTGACTCGCGAAAATAAGCAATTTAATAATCGGTCAGTCCAGCTTACTTCCTGTTATCAGTCAGAATACGAAGTAACCCAACATCTCAACGGATGATATTTAATAAAGTATAGCTATTCTTCAGGCAACAGAGTAACGTCGAGTCGTAGACCAAAATTACTTCAGTGAATCTTCTCTCCGGTCTTGCGAGTCTTACGTTAACCTAATTTCCTTGGGATTTTATAGTGGTGTTGTGCTGACTCAGGAATTTTTCTTAATACTTACATCATTTAACTGGGGCACGCATACACCTCTCAACAAACGATTATGAGGTAAGTTGCCCGACATTTCCTAGTTTCATCAAACAAAGTTTCGTTACAGCGTATTCCAGTTTTTACAAAGAGGCCAAATGATTTCCAAATGTTGCGTACATTACAGATACTACCAGATGCTAAAAAGTTTGGAACTCTTCCATGTAAGAACAGTATGACCTAACAAAGGTCAGACAGTAAGACGCAAATCAGACAAGGCAGAAATTTTCTTGTGAAAACTGGAAAAGTAGGTCTACACTTCTCAGGTCAAGCACGTGTAATGCAAAGCATATTATTTCCTTTCAAAGCATCATGAGGACACAAATTAAACCAAACAGACATGGCAAAGTACTTCACAACGCCCACAAATTGGTTCTGTCACACCAACACACACATACGCGCGCGCGAAACACTACCCTCTTAACTCAACCCTCTACCACCGTATCTTAACTACACGTCTAAGTTTACCTAGGATTTGGCATGTATTGTTTTGGGGGATTATTTCCCCAGAGTAGCGGGGTGGAGGAAGAGAGCAGGTGTAAATCAGTGCTTCTTCACTCAATGTATCGAATGCCCACGTATTATGGCAGCCACAATCTGCGAAGCAAACACCTGAAAAGACATCAGAATATTGGATTTCGAAATTCCAGATGAGGTTCATCCTGCTATGAAATCGTTCTGTCCAACTCACTGCAACTCTTCTTCAAATTAAGAGCATCGACAGCACACGATTTTGCTTCATTTTGTTACGGCAGTCTTCAACGTCATTAATTCGAAAATAACAACCACAACAACAACAACAAAGACAACAGCCTTAACGGGACAAATTTTAAAATTCCAATATTTTCATTTTGTAAACGTTTCTTTCTCTTTTTTTTATTTCCTTCAGATATATTTATTTCGACCGCCTCTGTGGTCTAGTGGTCAGAGTTTCTGGCTACAGATACAGAGGTCCCGGGTTCGATCCCCGGCGCTACCAGATTTTCTGAGTAGTAGTGGGTCTGGAACGGGGTCCACTC
>Ga0136643_10002868_pt1 | contig 22783 bp, 8 predicted proteins | sample TergutLab28metaG_FD_96883 | JGI IMG/M metagenome (GOLD analysis project Ga0136643, IMG submission 96883) | Labiotermes labralis P1 segment gut microbial communities from Petit-Saut dam, French Guiana - Lab288 P1 (version 3) (version 3) | ecosystem: Host-associated > Arthropoda: Insects >... | reverse complement strand
TATTTGGTGTTTTGTGGATTTCTTTCTGAAAAACCAGCAAAAAACGTAAAAAAAAAAATTTTGTGGGTAGTGGGAAGGTACTATTAGGGGGGGGGGGGGGGGGTTGCGAGAGAGACAGAACAGAGACACATGACGAAGTTATTAGCGCTTGTCACCATTATGTGAAAGCGCCCAGAGACACTCTTTACAATAATATAATTTTCAGTTTCATGACAGTTATAAAATTCAAAATAATTCTTATGCGTGATTTGTAAAGTTAGCCCTCCTCATGTAAATATGTCTAATCACTTGTTTCTATAAAGAAATATTTTAAACATAAGTCTAATGAGGAAGTAAGAATGACTGAAAGAGATTTTAACGGAATAGAACCATAACTTTTAAGTACATAAAGAAATAAATGCACAAAATTTATCGCAACCATTATGATAACATCTACATGTACAGGCTACTGAAAGTAGCCATCATCAGGCTGTAATTATCAGAAATGTGAAAAATATAATTACATAATTTTAGCCCATAGTTCACCTTTTTACATTTCTGACAATTACAGCCTAATAATGGCGTCTTTACTTAGCCGAAACATGTAGCTGTTATCACAATCTTGAAGATTAAATTTTTGCATTGACAGGTTATATTTCTTTCATTATGTATTCTACAAACACAACAGCGATGACACAGTGAAAAATTATGACTTGTTAATATAAACTGCTTGAGAATTGGTGTTTACTAATCCGCTAAACAATCTCGCCTGGGACTAGCGAGTTTTTTTTTAATCTATACAATATAGATAATTGTAATAATTGTGTCAGTTCGGAAATAGCTGATTGAATGTCATTGCTGGAAGTTTACAAATTGAAGTTTCGCCCTACAGGAAGATCTTTGATAGCCGGTTATAACATTCAATATGGGGAGTTTAGAAATCACAGCTCAGTACAGTGCAGATAAATATATAATTTTGAGCTTTGTAATTTATACTGTTCTTTATAACGTGAAGGTCTGTCTATAGAGTAATGAAATAAATAATGTCATAAAGCGAATGGTGGAGACAAGCAGGCAACAGTAATATAAGGCGGGAAATTAAAAAAAAAGAAAAAAGAAGCTAAATTTATTCGTGTAAAGGGCAACAGTAATGCGAGTACCGGGGGGGGGGGGAAATAAGAAGAGACATTAGCCCTCTCATACCGTGTTCTCAGGAACACAATGATTAATCTTCAGATTTTTTAAAATACGTTGAATTTCTTAAACTGTTAAAAGTGTATCGAGTTTCTAAGAAATACTCAGATCCATGAAGGTAGTTGTTTAATTATAGGAGAGAGTAGTAATTTACACACAGACTTTGCTGACAAGAGCTATATAATCCATCCAATGAAGCTTGTAAAATTTCTACTAATGAAGACGGAAATGTCTCTTCCGTATGAAACTTCGTTCGCAGTTTTACATAATTTATATACCATTTACGTATTAATCTGTGTCTTTTTCGCCTTTTTTCCGGTTATAATTTGTAGCGGAATTTTTTTGTGGTTAAACGCAATGTCTTGGAAAGGGAAGTATTGCCCTACTTCAAGTAAAGGTCTCACACACTTAGAAAATATTTAAAACATTTGTAAAGTTATATTTCTGAGATGTACCAATTATTTATAATTTATTATCAGCTTTATATTGTGCACAAAACTATTCATGATTACTTCGATTTTCTCTTAATTTTATTTCAAAAGTTGTTAATTTAAGTCTTTTAGTGCATTTGCTCTCATAAATTTTAATATTTCATTATTGAAAAAATTGTTACATAATTTTTTTTTAGTTACATCCACATAAATTTCAGAGTATCTTTAAACCAGCTTATTAAAAAAGCTGTATTATATTTAGGATTTTGGTAGGAAAATATTGAAGCGTCAATATTACTAGCTGAACATGGTTACTTGAGCACTTTGATTAAAAAAAAAATTGAATCAGTTATTTCGGCACGTCTAACGTAGAAGCCGTGCTTGTGGTCTCTCAGAAATAAACAGTAGGGTCACAATTTTTATAGGTGGAACAGACGTCACAAGTAACTTTTCCAAAAGTGCTGAGAGCATGAAACACCAAGAGGACGCTATGATGGAAGAAATACAAAATTTAAAAAAATGCTACACCGTACCTCTTCGAAATAAGCAGTTCATTTAAAGGTCAGTTATTTACCTTAGTATATCTACACGTCAAAAAAGCTTATACGTTTCTTTACGTGTCACTAAAGGCACAGTTGACCCTATGCTTGCTATAAAGTTATATGGGAGGCTGGAAATTTAGGTCCAGCCCTTCGATACTAAGGAAAACTGTGGAGTCAGTTTCACACGTCGGTCAATTTTCGCCCTAGGGATGACCCCCCCAGTAGACATCTGTGTAATAAAAAACTGAACTATTACAAGCTGGACTAGGGCAACATCTCTCTTCGCCAAAAGCATTTTATATTACATGCAAGTAGTTTAATAAATTTACGTATGACATGTTTGGTCTAGGCCTGTATATTTTAGGTTGGATTTTGTATGTACTATTGGGTGGCATGATTCCCTTTCTCTATGCCTCACCCTCCGTTCTTTGCCTGTACCCCTGCCGCTGTTTCCGGAGACGGAACACAATCAATCACAATCCGCGTGCGACGCTCAATTTTCTCTCCTTTTCCTCCCTCACACCATTCCGTCTTCAAATCCCCAACCTCTGCGTCCATCCACCCCCCCACTCAACGCTCACCCTTTTCCTCTTTTTGAGACACAGAGGACAGTGGCGGATCTGCAAAATGTCACTTGTCTTTTCCTTCTTAGTGTATAAGAGAAGAAGGGAAGAGAGTTTAGGCCTATTAACAGCATCATTACTTCACAGCGCCCAAGAAATTTTAAGTCATTTGTTAATTACCTTCATAGGAACTAAGCCTCTAAAATTGAATTTACTTCACATCTGTCTAAAATTTCCCATTTCTTTCAGACCCGATATTTCACAGCTTCATGAAATGTAATATTGAGATTTCCAGATCATATTATTTCACAATTAACAAACGAGTGTCTTTTATATTAAATGAAAATATCTGGAAGTATATTTGCCTCCAGTGGCGTTTCATTATGTCCGCTCAGCCCGTAGCTCGTGGACAACGTGTTACCCACAACACAGTGCTGTTTTGTCCGCCAAAATATTTGAAATGAGAGTAAGTGTTTTAACTTTTCCACCGAAAATAACAAGATATAACACCAAAGAAACTTCGAAAAAATTTTAGCTTTATATTTATGGAGACTTGTATAGAACTTACGTAGTAATTCATTTTGTAAGAAGACGATACAATGACGACAAAATAGCTGGTGTTGTGAACTGTATTTATATACATTTTTCCCATTATTATTATTATTATATTTTATGGCACACGATACGCAGAAAATATATTGACAAAATTATGTGTATAATTTTAGCTATACTTATTAATTCTATATTCTGTGTATTGACTTTAATTTCGCTCGCATGCAGACCAGATTTTGCCGAAGATGTTTTTGCGGGCTTGTTTTTTGTACATTACCAAGATCCACGTCATTGACATGGGTTTAGACATAACCAACCAAAATTTTTAACACAAAAAATTGATTTTTTTATAATTTTTTTTAAATATCTAGAATTATAAATAGCTCAATTATTGTCGCTGACTTTCAGTAGATAGCAGATCACTATCCTTTCAAGAGTTTCTGCAGTGTGAGTTTCAAGCCATTGAGGTCATACTGTGAATAAATGTATTACACATTATAGGTTACTGTGCTGGTATATATGAACATAGCCGTACACAAAATGATAAATATGAGTGGCTACAGACTATGAGACCGGGGTTTGTTTCCTGGCAGTGGCGGCGATTGTTTACTTCTTCATTCCTTCCATAAATCTTCATCAACAGCTAATTCATTCCATCTTTCTATACAATATTTTCTGACATAGACACTGCATTTGGCTCAAGATGAAACAGAGTATAATAGGGATATAGACCTCTTTCAGCCGTACTTCTGTCTCTAAGAAATTAGTATCAGTATTAACAAACTGGTGAATTGATTTTAGAAATACAGGGACTGCTTTAGACTTTTGCTCACATAATTTGGCTTATGGTAAATTGGCAATTCATTTAACAAGGTCATAAGTATTCCAGAAGCGGTCTATGTGTTACAGAATAAAATAGTAGGATGATTTCGAGTAAAGAATTGGAAAATATTTGAAAGTACTTCTTGCCTCACTTGAGATAAATCAACTCAAGACCCTTCGTGTTGGACTGAAAAAATTCCTTTTAACATCAGTCAGTGTTGTCGGTGTCATGGTCGAAATTCGAAAAGGGCAACAACGAAATAGAAATAAAAAAAGTTACCGTTTAATTAAAACTGATATATGTGCTGTCGTCAGGCACAAGAAGTTTTATTGTGCTCGTCAATACACGCTGCACGTTTCGATCTTACTGACTACCCTCAGCCCCTGAAATATTTGACGTTAAAACACAATTGTTATTTTGGGTTTTAAAATCATGTAACCTCTGCTGACAAGACCAATAAAACCTTTGAGATTGACGGCAGCACGTATGTCAATTTTAATGACAAATCACAACAGGATTAATTTCACAAAAATTGTTACCAATTAAGTGAATTGCCTTTTGGTTAATATTGAAATAAAGGAAGAATATTATAAGGTTAAGAGAGAGAACCAACAAGATGCAACTAATTCGATGTTTATTATCAAACTTTCTATCTCAACATGTTTCGGGCATCATTATGCCCATCATCAGGAGAATAAGACAGTGTCCTACTGTATGCGATGTTCTGCCTGTGTGTGTAGGCTGTAGCCTACACTGTCTTATTCTCCTGATGATGGGCATAATGATGCCCGAAACATGTTGAGATAGAAAGTTTGATAATAAACATCGAATTAGTTGCATCTTGTTGGTTCTCTCTCTTCACCTTATGTTCAGGATGCACGATCACAAGAACCTAAAATTTGAAGAATATTATGTTTCTTTGCAGTTAAAATTAGTTTCCAATGTAATTAAACTGTCCCTAAAATTTCACCTTTGTCTCCTACTCGTATTTCATTTATCTACTCTTGAAGCTATCTTCTCTTGAACCTTCTCTTGATTCCTCTCTTGAACATCTCTTTGTACAAGGCTTGAGACTGGAGTGTTCTGAGACGTCATCAACTGTAATATGTCGACTATTTGAGTTAAGAAATATATCGAAAGATTATTCGAAAAATTGAGTACTCAGCACTGACGAATAGCTTCTAGAAAAGGAAATGGTTTGAACAGAACGGCTGTAGACGAAACCAGTAATATATTGCTACAGTTTAAGTAGAAGACTGGAGAATTTGGACCGTTTAAACACATGTATGGAAATGCAGTTTTACATAGGAAAATAAGGAATACATGTATTAATTTCTAGAATATATTCTTAATAACTAAAAAGTCTTCTTAAAATTTTTGACTACGTTTATATTTTCTGAATCAGAGTAAGAATTGAATAAATAAAGTGTTAAAGTTCAAGAAGGATGCGGTGACATTTTATATGTAGCACGCAAGAGAAAACAGTTAATGGCATAAAAATGTTGATTCCAAAATGTGAATGTAAGAGAATTCCTGGAAAACCTAAGCAAAGATTGAAGGCAAATAATAAAACGCAACCAAATTTTTATTTAAATTTGGAATAGATTTAAATTCCGTCAGAAAACAGTCTGTTTGCAATCTCCCTAAACATTATGATTAACCTCAGGTTTCGTAGAAAGTGAAATATTTTTTAACACCTGAGCAAATCCCAGCTTCTCAAAAAGTTATATCGTCCATAGAACTAATTCGGTTTTCAATATGCAAGAAATCATTACTTTATCAAAGTGTCAAAGAAGTTACCATTTAAAAATATTTTTTAGGCCATCCCACAGCTGGAAAATTGCAGGTAAACATTAATTTTCCATACTTGATAACACTTAATCATTAGTCATATAGGTTGTAGAGAAACTTACAAGCCGAAGTAAGTTATCGCGATAGGAAAAGCAAAAACGTATTCAAATCCAAGTCAGTTAAACCAAAGGCTATATATTTCGGTTCGTTACATAATACATTTTTGAAGAAATATGTTGCACTCTTATATTCGAAAGTGACACAAAATTCAGTAGACAATACACAGACCTTCAGAATAACTAATTGGTCTGTCTGGATGCTTACCTACTTCGGTATTAAATTTTGTGCTATTTGTATCAATGGAGCTTTTCTCGAGATTGATAGAAGTCGAGAATTGAAACAAACCCCTAATATTCACCTAGTGTTGATATTAAAATACGTGGTGGAGCTATGTCGTCACACTCCAAATATAAACTTAAATTTTTAATGAACTATTTCCAGTTACTTACTTACTTACTCCATGGTGCCGAGTCCTTTTTGAGAAGCTAACTAGTTTTCAGCTCGTCAAGATATTCCTCGCATTTCACGGAACCCGAAGGTTCATTATCGCACTCACAAGCGTCCGCCACCTGTCTCTATCCTTGGCCAGCTCAATCCAGTCCATATACCCACATCCCACCTCCTGGAGATCCATCCTAATATTATCCACACATCTACGCCTAGGTCTCCCCAGTGGTCTCCTCCCATCTGGTTCCCCACCAAGACCCTATACACGCCCTCCCCTCACCCATACGCGCCACATGTCCAGCCCATCTCATTCTTCTCGATTTTATCACCCACACAATATTGGGTGAGGAGTACAAATCATTTAGCTCCTCGTTATGCAATCTCCTCCATTCGCCCGTTATCTCGTACCTCCTAGGTTCAAATATTCTCCTCAACGCCATGTTCTCAAACACCCTCAGCTTTCTTTCCTCCCGCAATGTCAGCGACCAAGTTTCACACCCATACAAACAACAGACAAAATTATAATTCTATATATCTCGATCTTTAAATTTTTGGATAGGCACTATTTCTAGTTACGCGTATAAATTAACACTTATGAACTAAAGGAGAAAGAGTTTCATGGTCGAATGAGTTACGCTCCTCTAGTAGGCCTAAGCATACTGAAATAAGTTTGAGAACATACTTTGTCGTTTAAAACCAAACATAATAAACGACGATATGCATAATGTTATATATCTGCAATCTTTTACGAAGGTTATCTGTTTTACGACAGTTCATAATTTGTTAGCATAGCAATCGCTTCTACAGACATTCGATAAACACTGTGTTATGTGTAATATCTCACATACTTGCACGGAAGGAATTTACGGAGTTGTCTTTATGTATTTGATTTACACTAGTGCATTCATTCGATAAAAATACACAGAGGAAAGATAAATAAATTTCTATTTTACAAGAAAATTTCCGTCTTTACTTTCCTGTAAAGGTTTTAAATGAAATAAATTGATTCTTTCGTTTCTACAAGAGTCTTGACTTTATTTTTGTCACGTACTTCTTACCAGGAAAATCATTTTATAAGCTAAGCCTGTGTGTCTCTACTTAGCAGACTGAAAAATGTCTTCAACTTTTCCACCAAGAGAATGAGACAGAACATTGAAACTGAGAAAAATTACGGATAAGAGGGCATGTGGTTTACTAATAAATGTGTGGCTCTAAGGAATTTATAAACATGAAACGTGAGACTTCTTCGAAGGTCTGGAAAATATTCCCTACACAAGGCATGCGTTGGGTAAGGGCATGAATGCAAAGAAGTTATCTTTTACATGAAAAGAAGAGACCAGAATTAATGCTACTTTCTTCCAATCTGGCAAATTTGAAATAATATTCCCTACATACAAACCATTATAGAATGTGTAGTAACCACCCAAGTTCCCTAAAATCCCTTATTTATGATCGATTTATGATATGTGCATTATTAAACAAATAATCAATTAATACACCAACTAATGCACTTATATAAAAGTTACACATTAAAACACTAAAAATGCTCCGAAATGTTTCGGTCCTAAGACCATCATCAGGGAGCTATATATTCCTTGCTAAAGTCACATTAAAAATAGGGTGTTGTGGCAGCATGCTGCCACAACACCCTATTAGTACAATGAAGTTAATCAGTTACTATTTTTAATGTGACTTTAGCAAGGAATATATAGCTCCCTGATGATAGTCTTAGGACCGAAACATTTCGGAGCATTTTTAGTGATTTATTGTGTAACTTTTATATAAGTGCATTAGTTGGTGTATTAATTCAGTAACTCGACAACATGCACGGTGTAGCAACGAAAATAAAGAAATAATATTTGTTCATGATGAATAAAATGCACTGTTTAATTTAACAGAAAGTACACCAAATAAATTGTCTAAACCATTGAACTATGAATTTAGCTTCAATTTCAAAGTCGCACTTCCTAACGCGAGGTAAACACACTTCCATCCGGTTATAATAACCATTTAGTGCTCTACAGGGATAAAATCGATGCTTGTTCTCAAAGTAAACAAAAACAAATAAATATACTGCATGGGACAAAAGTAGTGTCTCCGAGTGTTAAACACTATGGTACATATAGTTAGTCACCACTCGGACTTAAAGGGATACAGCAGTGTGGTAAATTTTTGTGCCGTCTAATGTAACATTAAAAAACCCAGCATCTATCCATTGTAGGGTATACACCTTTCTTATGATTCTCAGAAAAAAAAACAGCTGTTATTTCCTCATACAGCATTAAGGAGTTGCCCTAGGTGATTTGTATGGTGTGAGGTATAAATTCATTACTTCATTACTTACGTGAAATGCGTACTTCCAAGAGTAAATTCCATGCAACAAATTTTAAAAACTTTGTGTGGTAAAGCTTACCTGAAAATATAGCATTCATTTTGTGACACAAGAAGAATAAAAAATAAAATGTCACTCTTACTTGGTAGCGAAAATCCCGTATTATTCTCCTTCTTTCTTTGAAAAGTTTAAATTTTTCGTTGTGCTACCACTGTACAAGATTTTCCCACTACCGGCATTCCTAAATGTGTGCCTAATATGTAATTCGGACGGGAGTATTTTTAGTTAAACAAATTAAATGACAATTAACTTAACTCCTTGCAGCAGAGTCCTTTATGAAAAGTTGATAGTTCCAATGATAACCAAGAAATCCAAATTTTATGGAACCAGAAATTTCACTACGGCTTTCACAACAGTTCCCCATTTACCATAAAATTTAAAGTCTTCTTGGATGAGACTTTTTTCTTTTGAAGTATAATTGCCAATACTAGTAAAGATGGACAAGAAAAGTGTAAAGTTGTTTCTCTCTTCTCCAAGCGAGCATAGAGTGATATTAGAAGGCACATCTGAACCCATTCTTAACTTCAGTGTTGGGCATCATGTCACTGACATTTTAAGCTCTGAAATATATTCAGTGCACATTAAACGGGACCCTGGGTGGGAAATACAGCCAATCTTAACGCATCTTTGAGAACAAGAAAGAATATCTTTCTTGTTAGGAGTTGAAATTCTTTTCATCTGTGGCCGTGCCGACTACACTAATTTCGAAGGATTGTACTGCCTTCATCTTTAGAATCAAGAAACTTTGTGTCATGGCCCGATTCTGATGGTGTTGTGGTCTCAGAAGTTCTCTTCTGGGCCGTGTTGTTTTTAGTATGACTCTTACGCGAAGGTCTGTCAGATTTTGAGTTTAGACATCTCCGCTGTGTATTATAACTATAAAGTAAAGTGATATGTTAGTCAAAACACAACTATGAATTTATTAGCTAAATAGTAGCACCAATAGTCATTAAACTACATGTTTCGGCCTACCTAGTGGCCATCATCAGGTTTTACAATTATCTGCTACAAGAAACTATACAATATGCATAACTGCATTTCAATGTTGAGATCTCATCATCTTAGCAATTTTTACGCTGTGTAAGTACCTATTGCTTGTTTTTTTTAATTCCAGTGATTGTGGTATCTCGTACGAGATACCACACTTACTGGAATTCAAAAACAAAAAAAAAACAAAAATAATTCCAGTGATTGTTGTATTTCGTAAGAGATACCACACTTATTGGAATTCAAAAGCAAAAAAAACAAAAATAATTCAGTAAGTGTGGTATCTCGTACGAGATACCACAATCACTGGAATTTAAAAAACACGCAATAGGTACCTATACAGCTTAGCAGTTACTAAGATGATGAGATCTCAACATCGAAATGCAGTTATGCATATTGTATAGTTTCTTGTAGCAGATAATTGTAAAACCTGATGATGGCCACTAGGTAGGCCGAAACATGTAGTTTAATGGCTATTGGTGCTACTATTTAGCTAATAAAATCGTAGTTGTGTTTTTACTAACATATCACTTTACTTTATAGTCTGTCAGATTGTTCACAGGCTCAATGAGAGGCAACGAAAACAGAAAGACACACACAGAGGGCGTGACGATTTCATATGTCTTTTTTCTGTTTAAAGCGGGAAAGAAGCTAATCTTAAAGTAGAAACTTAAAACATCTTTTGAATTCTGAGAAATTTCAATAGAATTTCATAAAATTTGTCGTTTTTGTGAGCCTTCAGGTATAGTAACAATGTAGCTGAAGTTTCCCCTCTTTTGGGTTACAAAACCGCTTCGCGTTGTAATAGATATCCGAAGTTTCGAGAAGTCTGTAGCTGATTTTGTCTCCTTTGATCGAAAACTGTTGGAGAAGAGAGAAGTCTCACATCGTACCTGAAGAAATCTTGTACCTTAGACGGTCACTTTCTGGGCTCCCAAATTTCCTCTCTGTACATTCATTAACATACGTGTTAATCCTTCTACGCTGGTGTCGTGCAGTGTACGAACCTTTAAATCTCCACATGCTGGTGGCCTTGTTGCACCGTACTTTTATGAATGCAATTGCAAGTCACTAACATTTTGAAACATTTCCATTTTGACAACATTTGAAATTTAAAACCAAATGTCATTAGAGATTTCGAGGTACATATTTTTAATTCTTCTCGCATGGCCTCCAGATCCTAGAGTACTGTAACATGCAGCTGAACGTATAGTTAGGTGCCGAATCTGTCTTTGAAAATCCATCACTGCATTCAACCCGCACCTTGGCCAACACTCACACACATGACAGTGACGGTCGTTCTAACGTCCCCGTAACAGGAACGCAATCGATTTTCCTATCTCCTCACTCAATGTTAGAATTGGAAACGAAGCGAAAATCTTTGGTAGAAAAGATTTTCTTCCCTTTTCTTCTACCTTTCGACAAAAATACATTTCAGAATAGGATTGTTCGATGTTGAAACGTGGGATAGAGTATTCAGCTTTTACTCACAGTTTGTATCGCAGTAGACGATATTACGGGGCAAATTTAAGGTTTTCATAGTGGCGATGGTAAAGTTAGGGTCTTCAGCAATTATTAGAGCACACATATTTATACATATGTGTGTTAAAATTTTGAAGGAATTTCCTGCCTTTCTTTTCAGGAAGAAAGATTTCCAAATCAATCTATATGGCTGTGTGTCCAAGAGGACCGAAAATTTCAAAAAGATAACATGTTTAAAATTTTACAGTAATTGTTTAGTAGACACACGCATACATGTAAAATGTTGGCCATCATCTGAGACACAATCGATATACACGATATTTCTAGACTTTAATATGTTCTTATATGAGAAATTCCTTATTAACAAATTTCTTCTAAGATTAAGAGTAACATTTTTTGTTGAACCCGGACCTTATGAATTATATGATTTTGCAGTGACTACTAGATCAACAGCACGACCTTGCCAAGTACGGTGCCCCTAGCAAATGTCGTTTAAACGTAGTCTAATTAAATAATACTTCAGACATTGACAATTTACACTGGCCTATAGCGATCAGCCTTTGTTAAAACGTTTAGAGGGACAAGCAGAAATAGCTTCGCAAAGTTGCTCACGTCGTTTACTCAATATGGTATCTTATCTTCTAAAAAAAATTTCGATTGGACAGAAACCTGTCCCTAAGTAATAGTTATATATTACTTTTAATTGCATTAAGAATAAATTTTCACTCAGTTTCAGTAAAAATTTTCCACTTTTACCTCCTCTGTGTCCAGTAAATAAACGCAATATTAAACTAGTTAATTTCATTTCTTCTAACTTAATTGACCTAATCTGCAGGAAATTATGACTTTCACTTTCCAATTCCGTCTTTCCTTTTCCTTACTTAGCGTCAAAATATCAGCTATTTGTGAATTTTCGAACATACAAACTTCTATTATGGTTAAGTGACAACTTGATGCTTCTCTCCTAATTTGAAAGGTTTCATTTTGCTTACTCCTTGGGATTGGTTGTTCAGTATATTCAGCAGTCAGTGTTGTTAAATAAACCACAAATTATAAAAGCAGTGGATTCTCAGCACATTTGTAGACCGTCTCTTCTACGTATCTTCTGAAGAGGGGCCTTTCCTTTGTGAAAAGTTACGCAGAGCTGAGAGGATTACGAATAGGTTTCCCGAACGCTTAGATTTAATTATCAAGGAAGAGTATTTAGTGACGACAGAAACATGGCAATGCTGTCTCTGTCAGAAGAATATGATTTTCACGAGGAACACAATATATTTAGACAATTTAGCGGTTGTAGTATTGCTGTGGTCATATATGGATAAGTAATGCTAAGCAATTTTATGTTTTTTAAATTGTTTTTTGCATCGTGCATTGTTTGTAATAACGCTACATGAACCAATGAAATGTACATTTTTAAAATGAATGCTTTAATTCAGTTGTACAATTTTTGACGTCTTCTGCTTGTTTCGAAACTCATGGATTCATCTTCAGGTAGGCAGTTGTAAACGCAGTCTAGCAGTTTGAACATTGTTCCACCTGCTAGACTGCTTACACAATGCATGTAAACATACCATACAAAAACTGCAGGTACAACTGTTTACATAGGGATGAATCCATGAGGCTCGAAACATATAGAAGACGTCAAAAATTGAATATTTGTGTTAAGTATTTATTTGAAACGTGTACATTTCTTTGGTTCATGCTGCATAATGCTAAAAAACGTATTCACAATAATCCTAGTAATTATCCAACTTGATGCACAAAATTTTGTTTGTAATAAGTTTATTAAATGCCTCTACATGTTTCGAGCACTATGCGCTCATCATCAGGCGGTCAAAACCAGATACCAGATGCTGTATATGCAGTTTTGACCGCCTGATGATGAGCACGTAGTGCTCGGCACATGTAGAGGCATTTAATAAACTTATTATAAGACAAGATTTTCTTCATCAAGTTGGTTAATTACTAAGATTATACTGAGATGCACGGTGAGCAAAACATCAAAACTTATTCACAATGATGAAGAAAGGAGACGATTCTCTTTGTTTGGGAAGGACTGTATTCACCTCACAGTGAAGTCAAGATTATTTGAATTTCTTCTAAATTACTTCCCGAAACCTAATTCCAAGAATTTTAAGACATTGCTTTGGAACTGACTTAAAGCCAGAACTGATAGGCCGTCCTCAATTCACTGAAACCAGCACACCGATGACGGCGTCCCGAAGTCCGACACTGTCTGCACCAGGGTCTACATCAAAACTCATCGTCTTCGTTGCAATTTTCTCTTCTTGTCAAAGATAGGGTTGTCTTCATTAAGTTTTCCCTCTCTTCGTTTTGGAGCACAAGGGGTAGTTCCATCATCCTTCCCCTTCAGCGAGAACTATTTCACCCTTCACTTGTGATTGTCTTCCGACTTGAAAACCGACAGTATCTTCAGACTTCTTCTGATGGGTCAATTAATGACTATTTGTTCCCTTATCCAGCAACTCTATAACTCCGATGTGTGATTATCTCATCAGTTGTGAAATGTATATTTTTTTTTACTATCATCTTAGGAATTCAAGGTGTGGAAATTAGGAAAAGGTTTCTTTACATATTTGTATCCGGAATTAACATTAATTCGTTCCTACTTTTTATACATGGTTCTTCCTAAATCTTGACAATATTTTAAGTAAAAGAAAGGATTTCTGTATTGCTGTCAGGGTCGGATTTACCTTGAAGCTAATGAAGCTTAAGTTCAAGTTTCAGGGCTCCTAACTTGCAAGGGCCCCTTCCAAGGCCCTGGGAGGGGCCCTAAGAAGTATTCGCTTAATACCTAACGTTGTATTCGTAATGTTGTTTCCTTTTTCTTAAAGACAGCTCCAAAAATGTTATACGTTTCAGGCCCCGTAACACCCGGTCCGCCCCTGATTGCTGTGTAATGTTTTTCCAAGCAAACGCAATGTTTCTAACTTCAGGCAGGCTGAAGTTAAATACAACAATGTGTGCTGTGTATTCTTGTGATACTATTCGTGATGTCATAATAAAAACATTCACCATATATATCAGTACACCCATGCATTACTTTTGAAATTAGAAGTCTATTAGTGTTCATAAATGCTCATTGCTCTTTTCACAGTAACCCATTAATATATTTGCATCCTGAGACACATAAGATACTCTAAATTTCACGTTACACGAGCATCAGTTATTTTAGTATTAATATTTCACGTATTGCAATATCTTCTACGTTCCGCCTTCTATCGGGGTTCTTAGCCACAATCCTCATTGCATTTCTCGTGTTCCCCGTACGTGCTACCTTATACATGGCTTCTTTTGCGATCCTATTAGGCCGCTTGTCCAAGTATTCCAGACGGCTGGTTCAGATGACACAGTATAAGGTCCAGCGATTCTTATGAGTGTGCAAATTCACTGTCGCTTTCAATGTGAGGGAGAAAATATATGAACTACTGCGGAAATGCCAGTTCCAGAAGGACTCCACTTCTCAAATTCAGTCAGCCAAACTGACAGTTAATTTAAGTAATCCACATGCATCTTGTACTAAAAAATTTCAGAACACGTAGAGTCAAGTATCTGCCAAGCTTGTCACCTATTGAAAGCATTACGTCAAACGAATCGTCGCCATTGAAAAGAGCGCACGTCACTCACTGAAATACGTAATTGGATTTCTGAATAACCTAAAGTAATAATACATTAAACAGGCCTGAACATGCAGGCCTATAATGTTTGTTTGGATAGTTTGACCTACTTTCTTACAAGACTTCAAAGTTCAGTTACTTACTCACGCTGGTTTTATGGACAAGTAGGTCCGTTATTTAACTTAATTATTTTTAAAGAATTAAGAAACTTTCTTTCAAAATTTAGTACATTTACATTAGGAGCGCACAAAGTCCTAGTACGGTGTAGCCATAGCGACTCTACTTTGTGCCTTGATTCCTAATATATCTGGTTCTTCAGAATGCAATAACACGTTACAAAATATATATCCCACGATTCACTAATTTTAAGTTGTCACTGTGATTTAGAATTTGATTTTGTGTGGTCGTGGATGTTTGTAAATTGGCCTTGTTGCCGAGGTTTCGGAGGAAAAAGCTACTCACTTCTTCACGATCTAAATCTTGACATCGGGGTTCGGAAAAGGAACCAACCTATATTCCAAAGCAGCGTCAAAGGAACCCTGATATACATTGTCAACATTCAGACACACAGTCAGCATCAGTATTACGTTATTTGCCTAGAATATCAAGGGAAAAAATGATAAATCGGAAGATCGTAAAACGAGTATGTTCCCTAACCATTCACCAGCAACTTGCGTAAAGTCAAGTTCAAGAGAATGTGTGCAGGTAAATCCTGTCTTTATATAAACCTAATTGTGCTAATGTTGTACAGTTCAATATTACGTACGTTTTTAAATCTGCACGCTAAGAAAATTACCTGTCTGTCAAGGAGATACTGTGTGGGTACTGCAATTAATGAAACACAGGAATGTGAACGAAAGCCAAGAAAAATAATCTTGTGTTGTCAGTTATTCTCTTTCATTAAGTGAGGCCAGGATATTTTCTCAGTCCCAGAACTCTGCTATTTCGAGTGGAATTATGTTTTCGTCAGTAATTCTACTTATATATTCAGAGAATATTTTCTAATATCCCTTGGTTATTTACTTCCACGTATTTCAAAATCTGCTATTCACAACCCTATAGTTGACGCTAAGAAATTATGCATTTGACACAGTGGTACCTAGAAGCAGTATGTCTTGTGTGATAGAACGTTCTCTTATTGTGCACTCTAGCTAACACACCTGGAAAAACTAGACATATCTAAGGTTCCCGACGCGGATTCAAGGTTGGTGCTTTACAAAAGAGATATACAAAAAGCTTCGTTGACACGCTCGTCCTATAGGCAATCACGTAAAAAGTTAACGTACAATACTGCATATGTCTTGGTAACTCTTTCGAAGCGAGCATAATATGTACCTGCAAATCTTTAAGTAGCATGGCAATATGTCTACATGAAGGCTTGTGGCTTCAGTTCGTGACCAAATTTTGTTGGTCATTAGATTATTATCTTTCAGCGTAAGCCTTCTGCTTTTGCTCTTTTCTATCATTTTCCTAATCCTTTGATCTTTTTTATGCTCAATTTGTCGTCCCCTTTTCTACTCTCCATTTTCTTGTTATTACGTGCATGTTACATCGTCTAGTATTCTTTCTCATTTTTTTTAATTTTCCATCTCATTCTTCTGGTTATTCACTTCTGTTTAATTCCTTCTTCTTTCTCTCATATGTTTATAAATCTTCTGCCATCTACATGTCTGTATTGTCAAGGTTTCCACATGCCTGTTTATTATAAGTTAAAGAAAAATAAATCAGTTTTAAATCTGCTTGACTGTGTGGTCAAGGTCGGAAAAAGACAGGCAGAATGAACATAGAAAGAACTGCCCACGGGTCCATTGACTCATGCACTGTCAATTACTCAACTACACTGTTAAAGTAATTTGTCCTCAAGTGAGTTTGTCCGTACTTTCCCATAGACGGCTGAACGACTTTCAAAGCAGATATCATTTTCACGGCCTCTTTCTGAAGATGTCTGCTGTGAATTGAACCTCGAGAACTTTTAATACGGTCCATACATACAGTTTTATGTGCTTAGTTCCGATCTTTCAGAAAGCTCTGTGTAGTCTGCTAGTCTAAACTCATAACAGTAATGAAGTGATAAAACAATGAGACCATCATTATAAGTACTTTTGATAAAAAGATATCTAGGAAGAAAATAGAGGAAATAATATCTTCCAAATTATTCAAAACAGACGAAAAACTTAGGTACATAAAGTCTTTCTCTCGAAATTCTAACGGACAAAACATTTTACGTCAACAATTTGTTAATTTCCGAAACAATAATACAATACTTTACTGTCTTGTTTGCAAGAAATCCCACTTGTGTGATCAGGGTTTATTTGGAAATCTATGACCTAATCAAGGAGTCGGGACAGAGTAGCGGATATAGTGTATAGGCAAGTGATTTTTCTCTTTTCCGAAAACTCTAAACCGACACTAGAACCAAACCAGTCTCCTATTCAGTGGAAAATTTAGGGTCTTTCCTTGGGTGTAAAATGGCTGGATTGTGAATTTTTCCACTCATCACCGAAATTAAGAAATATTTGTGTTTTATTTCTACCTTCTATGCATGCCTTCCTGGGGTTGATTTGAAAAACTTTGCCCCTTTTCGCTTTACTCTTCAAGTGTCATCTCTAAGAATTAGGTGTTTTCGTGTAATTTAAATATTTGACAAGCAAACCTAGACCCCTTTCATTCCGAGACGATTGACATGACTGCGGTGTTCACATTTTTAGCTAAGTAAGTTAAAATGTGCAAGGTCATGCACAGATCTGCATGAACATAACAGGCCTAAGTGAGGAATAAAAAGAGATATTTCAATTAGAAATATAAACCTTGTGGGAATTGAGGGCCTTATTGAGGTGAAAAGTCGAGTGTTTTTTTTTGTGATGGGATGAAGTGAAATTTGGTAGGTAGGGAAGAGCGATTCGAAAGAAATTAGTACTTCATTGTATTATAATAGAACTACTGTGTCATTGTTTGTTTTTGGCGCAAAAGCCCCCATTGGGCCAGGACCTCCTCATTCACGAGGTTTCTAGATCACAAACAACGACGCACCGCACCACAGTCGGTAGGACTCCTCTGGACGAGTGATCATCTCGTCGCAGAGACCTCTACATGACAACACACAACACTCACAGCAGACAGACATGCCCCCGGTGGGATTCGAACCCACAATCTCAGCAGGCAAGCGGCCGCAGACCTACGCCTTAGACCGCGCGGCCACTGGGACCGGCACTACTGTGTCATACTGCACCAAATTACAAGACGTTACACTCACTCGAAGAGTTTAATATTCACATTTAAAGCACTGACAGACCTAAATTTCACATAATCTATCTACAGATTATTTAGTTTCATATTGTAATTCATTCTTTGTTTGCTCCTTTTCGTAAGCTAACAAACTTCGTAAGAGACTTTATCTGATGCAGAGAAGAAATGTACATGCATTATAGGCCTACTACTCCTCCCAGAAAAATAGTGAGGTGTTTTTGCTTTGTAAATGCTTCGATTTATTATCCTGATTTATACCATAATATCTTAAGGAAACATCAATTACGGAAATAAAACATATTTCTTTGAAAACATGTATCCATTTTTGAGACAAATTAAGTAAGTGTAATGTGGGTTAATGTGTAGTAAGTTATCGGAGATTATAGTAGTTAGAGATACTATGCCATGTTGATTGGTAATTTGTTATATACATTTCGAAAATGTTTTCTGTACAATTTTCAATGTAATCTAAAAAGAATGTTTTGTTAAAAAAATCTTAACATCACACAGGGAGAGAGCAAACTCTTCTTAAATGTTGGGGGGAAACCTCAAACCAACAGGTCGTCACATATCATGAGGGTGTAAATCTCATGTAAAACACTTTAAAAATCTCCAGTCATATAATAATAAATGATTACACTTCATTTCAACCATCTGTATTTCTCAGAAATCAGGTATTATAGAAGTTTTTTTTTTAATATGATTTGCCGAAACTCATTTAGAGCAAAGTTAGAAAATCTTCACGTGACGACACAGCGTCATACTCCAGAAAACTTGCATCCCCATAAAGACCGCCGTGAGAGACTCAAAATTCGCTTCCTTCGTTTCTTCTATAAGGTGAAATACTTTTGCAAGCTCTGTTGAAGGCCTAATGGGGTAGCCTTATAGGAACGGAGACTGTTCTCATCAATAGCTTTTCCGTGTATCGGCCTGTATACTGCCTTCCTTATTCACAATTCTATATACCGTGTGCAGTCTGAACAATACGCGATGTTAGTGAATACTGCCGAATCATGCTCTTTCCCTCTACTTGTTTACGGTGTTCGAAAAGGAGCGCCAGTCCTCAAGGGAGGAACGTAGAAGCCACTTCCTTTATCTCCATTTTCCAAGACCTCAGTCGTGTTCATTCTTTTTCTTTATGAAAGATGTAACAGCCTACATGCAAGTCCTACGGGGGTGATTAAACTGAGCCGAGTTTGTTTTGAAAATGTCCCTGCACGGACAGATTTTCTTCTGTGGTATGACGGAGTTTTTGCTTTCTGTTTCGCGCCCATCCATCTTGCATCTTAAGATTAAACCCTGACACGCTGTTTGCATCTGATACGCTTTTAAGTCCAAATATTTAGCATTACACAAAAATGGTTGATATCCATATGACATCTCCAGCAGGAAAGGAAAATATAAGTTTAGAAATTTTTTTGTGAAGATTGATCATGTCAAGGGAACTGGGGTAGTGGTTTAGGACTAATAACTCGTTTTCAGACATGAAATTTCATGGCACGCTGTTACTGTTACAGTCTAGGGTACTGTTTACTAAGGAGTCTGGACAAGAATTGGCAACCTTTAGTTGTTCGTTTGCACCCTCAATACACAACAGAGCAAGCCTAAATGTCAATTTGCGTGTGCGTAGTGCAGTTAGACTAGCATCTTTACAATTGTGAGTTGTGTAAATCTTTTTGTCGTAAAGCGAATCATTCAGCAGTGTAAAACAAAAAAAACAGTACCTTCCGATGACAAAGCGGGAATGTAAGACAGTATTTTTAAGTTAATATTTCATGTTCTGTTTATTCGTATGATTTACTTTAACAAAATATCTCTAGAAAAAAGATAGTAAAATTTAACTATTTTTTAATTTTTACCAATTTTTGCTTTTCAGGAAAAGTTTCGTCGCTTTCATTTATTCATTTGTTCACTCACTCTGTTATTCATTAATGCATTCAATTTATACAGCCACTCATTCCATACTACTTGTCCATAGCTTCTTCCAAAGAGAGTTCTCCACAGAATGCCATCTAGTGCTTCCTATTTCAACTTCTGTTATTCTCTAGGTTCTTAAAAGCGTCCAGTAGCTGCTTATACCTTCTTCCTCTTCTTTCCACCACTTCAGCCCTTTCTTCTATCTTTCTTTCAATGACGTGTTTTAGACGGCAGTTCTTACGCAAAAAGTGACCAACGCAGTCAGCCTTCTATCTGCTTATTATATGCAGGATATTCCTGTCATCGTTTGCTCTGTGTAATACTTCTTCATTCTCACATGCACTATCTCCTTATTACAAATTCATAATAGTGTTTTAATAACAAAATAATAATAATAATAATAATAATAGCGCTACCCAAAAAATTATTTAAGAGCTGTATGCAATATACCTGTAATACTTTGCAATCTGAGTAGCAATCTGCAATACAGTCTGAACACTATTCTTTGGAGTTCTTTTTTTTTCCAATAAAGAAAACGAAACTTGTGCAAGTCTTTATTTCATATAATAATTGCCGTTCGGGGTTCTGCATAGGTTAATATCTCGAATTCGGTTCTCTGTGCTGCTCATTCAGATCAGTGTAACGTCATTGACGAGTTAATACTACATCTTCCTTCTTATGGAATATGACGCCGTGTCAATGGATAATCGGTTCGCAACATTTCGAGACAGCTAAATACACGCATTTTCTTGGGTGGAAATTTCTCGGGTAATTCGACCCTTGACGATGAAATCGCTGCAAAACCTAAAATCTCGAAGTAGTTTTCCTAGTATTATTAACATGGGCTTCGTCATTGAGTACCTTTTGATGTATAAGAAAATGATAAAATGGAAATATAGCCATGTCGTTTGTACACAAGCGAGTATTGCGGCGGGCATAAAATGTTTTAGACCCAGACCTACAGTTTGTACTTCAGAACCAAAACAGTCATTTATATGCTGAGCGTGTGGAAGTCACCTGTTAATTTTCTAATTCATCATGAGTAAGGCAAGTGCATATTTATTGTTGTCTGTATGTAAGAGGGTCAGTGGGTGAAGGTCGCTGATCTCCTATGCCTCTTTTGTAAAAGTAATAAATGAACAAATGGACGAGGTTTCACTCTACTGCTGGCAGGCTTTTAACCACGTCATTTACAAGCTATTTAAAGGAGATTTTGTGCAATGAGTTAACGACTTCAGAAGGTAGTCGAAGAGAACTAACTGTTGAATGGGAACAGAGGAAAGGTGACAAAGTGACGTTGCGAAGAAAATATGCGTAGTGGGAGAGAGAAGGGACTATACAAATAGAAAGTGAAAGGACTTTTTTTTTTTAAATAAAAGTGCGACCTTCTTATGATGACTAGTAAAATTATTGCGCAATAGAGTCTAATTTGTTGGATGCGTGTTTCCTCTGGATATTTATGTCACATCAGTGCTGACAGTTTTGAATTATACGTACCATGTGTGCTGTTTCTTTGATCGTGCTCTGAAGCCGTCAGATTGAGACTTCTGCGGTGTAACAACTGCACAAGTCATACGTATGTTCGATTATTTCAGGGATTTACCTTATTTTAATACACGACGAGAAAAATCTTGGACAGAGTAATAAGAATATTTTAGTCTTCTTCTTCCTTAGCTCTACAACTCTTTGTGAGTTTTAGCTTGCTCAGTTATTCCTGTACATGGTTTCCTTTCCTGTGCCTTCTGTTTCCAATTATTTACTCCCATCTTCCTCAAATCGTCTCTCACATCGTCATCCCATCTTAATCTTGGCCTTCCTTTCGGTCTTGTTGCGTGTGGTTTCATTTAAAAATGCTTTTAACTACTCTTTCATCAGGCATTTTTTCAACATATCCCACCCAACTCAGTCTCTTACTTTTAATGTGCCTTACTATATTTTCATGGTTAATCAGGTTTTCCAACTCCTCTTTTGTTTTTTGTCTCCATTCTCCATTTGTTTTCTGCGTTGGGTCAAAACTTCTTCTCAATAACCTCCTTTCGAATACCAATAATTTCTGCTTAATGTTTTCTGTTAATACCCAACATTCGGATCCATATACTACTACTGGTCTGTTACCTTATGATACAGCCTTTCGTTGGTTTTCCTAGTTATTAGTTTGCTTTGGAATATCTTTTTTTTTGCAAAGAAGGATCTATTGCCAGCAGCAATTCTTTCTTTTATTTCTTCTTTTATTAAGTTGTCTGCATTCATAATTGTTCCGAGATATCTGGCGGAGTTTACTTCTTCGATTTTCATTCCTTCTACTTCTATTCCTTATTCTTAACGTCGGCTTGTACTCTTGAATGCCTCATATATTTTGTTTTATTTTGGTTTATTACTAATCCATATTTTATTGCTTCCTGCTTTAACTTCTGGAATGTATTAATTAGGGCTCGCTCAGTTCTTGTCACTAGCACAATATCGTCCGCATAAAAACACACTTGTTTCAGTCGCGTTGATATATTCTCTCTCATCTCTAATTTTTTCATCAATGACTCCATCACGGTGCAGAACAATATTGTTGATAGAGGGTTTCCTTGTCTGATCCCAGTTTTAACTTCTAATTGAAGAATGTCCTAGTAGCTTAAAATAAAACAAAAAAATCATAGTGAAGAAAATACGCTCACATCAATACAGATAGATAGATAGATAGATAGATAGATAGATAGATAGATAGATAGATAGATAGATAGATAGATA
>Ga0136643_10002865_pt1 | contig 22786 bp, 12 predicted proteins | sample TergutLab28metaG_FD_96883 | JGI IMG/M metagenome (GOLD analysis project Ga0136643, IMG submission 96883) | Labiotermes labralis P1 segment gut microbial communities from Petit-Saut dam, French Guiana - Lab288 P1 (version 3) (version 3) | ecosystem: Host-associated > Arthropoda: Insects >... | reverse complement strand
TTGAAAGGAGGAGGTAAGATATTCATACTGAATTTTGATATGAAAAACTTATGGAAAACGGAAACCTTAAATTAAAAAAAAAAAAAAAAAGAGATAGAAACATAACATTAAGTTGTGATTTTTATAAGTAGGGTGTGAGAATGGGATAGGTGTTGGAAGTGGCTCAGAATCGCTTGTAGGTCTTGGTATTAGTGCTACTGAACCTTCAGCGTCCAATAACATATCAGAAAGTTTGATATACCACTCTTTATAAAAAATTATACATGGCAGCACACTGAGGTCTAATTCAATAGGCCCATCTCACGGCACATGTTATTCTGAAGTCGTGCTTGTGTATGCATGCTTAAGCTAAGTTTGTTTCTTTCTTGATACATGAACATTATTTTAACATACGCGATTTCTCGTTCATAGATAAAATGAAGAATTTAATGTACTCATAACTTTAGGAGCGAGCAGTAAACGGACAAGTGGCCGACAAATAGAATAATAAAAGAAATAAATTTGTGAAGTATCGAGGCAGCAGTAGTTTAACAAACAAATAATACTGATGAGGTGACAAACCGGGGTTGAAAAAATCTCGCTGCTATTAGAACACTTCGTGAACTACCGTTAAATGTGTAGGAAAAATGTAAAAAGTCGCGTCGTACTCGTTGAGGAACACTGGGCCCGTGTCGTAAAGTTACGTTAAATATTGCGTTCTGGAACGGTAGACTTTTCAAAACTGTTAGTAGATTTCTGCTGTTGTTAGGAATACTGTATAAAGGGAATTTATACTGATACTGTAAGCCCTGTTGTTATTGGGATTAGTATTATTACTGTGACATTATTGTGGGTCTGGATAACGTAGTTGGTATAGAAACTAGCTACGGGGCGGACGGTCCGGGGATCGAATCGCGGTGGGGGCGATATTTTCTGCAACCGTCCAGACCGGCCCTGGGGCTCACCCAGCCTCCTAAGCAATGGGTACTGGGTCATACCCGGGGATAAAGCGGACGGGGCGTGGCGTTGACCACCCACTCCTATATAACGCAAATGTTAAAGAAAGAGTGAATCTATACCTCTACTCCCACTCTGGGCATTCGTGGCCTGTTCTTGGATGAACTTTACCTTTACCATTTATTGTGACATTAATATTACTGCTATTATTATTAGGGTTATGGCTTTCACTGGGAAGACAAATGTTCTTTATTATACTTATAAGTTATGGGACTCTTCTGTAACCCGTACGGACACCATCAAAGACCTTGGGGGTACAACTCGATTCAAAACTGCATTTCCGCGCACATGTAAGAGGACATTTTCTTCTAATCCGTAAGGATGCTGGGTTTAGTAGACGTATAACCTATTCATTTGCTACACTTGACGGTTTATTAATATTGTACTTCAATCTAGTTAGACCCAAACTCAAAGTATTCCTCAACTGTATGGAGTTCCATAACGTCTACTGATGCCAAAAAGCTGGAATGCTTTCAGCGGAAGTTGGTAGCCCTGTGTCAATATCGTTTCTCTACTTATGAACATGTTACTTACGAGGGGTTTCTTACATTTCTGAAGCTTTTTGCCCTGCACAACAGAAGACCTTTTCTTGATGCCCTGTTTTTCTTTTTGTTTTGTCAGGTTTAAATGTTGCGCGTCTCTTTTGGATATTACTGGTATTCGAGGTCTTCCTCATAATTTTCGGAACTCCTCCCTGTTTTCTGCTACTTGCACAACCTATCCGTCTGCTCGATATGTTTCGGCTGCTAACCATCTGTGCAAAGACGTCGATATCTTTATTAAACCCATCACTACAGTCAAACAAATTCTGCGCTAATACGTGGCATTTTCATGCCAACTTATCAATGTTTTTTCGGGGTTTAGGGTTCTTGCCCTTGTGTTTATTTTATGTTTTTTTCCTGTCATATTGTTTTTGTTTTTTTTAGTGTTTTTGGATATTTGCATTATTTTTGTGTTTTATTTGTGTGTTTGTGCTGGCTTTATATAAGACACGTGTACTGTTAATCCCGCACTTTAATAAATACCTATTGAATTATTAGGAGTAGTAACAGAAGAAGTACCACTAATTCCACGAAGCAGAGTGTCCCTTGAGAAGGATATGCTTCCTCAGGTAGTCGAGAAATTTCCCTTTTTGTGGCACCCAGTGTTGCATTAACACGTCCACAAGATCCCGCCATTGTACTTGTCCAGAGCAAGATGAATCAAGTCCACGTCATCCCATTCTATTTCTTGAAGATCAGTTTTACCCTTGGGTCTTCTAAAATGTCTTTTTCGTTCACGTGTCTGTACCAAAGCCCTGTATGCATTTCTCGTCTTCAGTGTATGAACCTCATCTCATCCTTCTTCATTTAATAACCCTAATAATAATTGGTTAGGAGTGCAAATCGTAATTCTACTCTTTGTGTAAATTTTTCCGTCCTCCAGTATATCCTCAAATGTATTTGTTTCATAGCCTTACCACTATAACTATATGAGTCTATGCGTTTGTTCTCAGCACAACTAAATTACTGGCGTAGTGAAATGAACTCACGTAGTGTGGCCTATGTATTTACTTGACTTACTTACTACATGGACCAGAGTCCTTCCTGAGAAGCTAGCCGGTTCTCCGCTAGTCAAGAAATGCCCCGCATTTTATGGAACCAGAAGGTTCATTACCGCATTCACAGGCGCCCACCACCTGTCCCTATACTGAGCCAGCTCGATCCAGTCCCTACCCCCACATCCAACTTCCTGAAGATCCATCTTAATATTATCCTCCCATCTACGCCTGGGTCTTCCAATTCCTTTTTTCCCCTCAGGTTTCCCCACCCAAACCCTGCATACGCCTCTCCTCTCCCCCATACTTGCTACATGCCCCGCCCATCTCATTCTTCTCGATTCAAAATGCTGTAGAGATATATAACCAGCTTCAATAAGTGGAATGAAACATTTAAGTGCACAAGAAATCTTAGTTATCATTTGCCTGATATTCGTCGTTAGTTGCGTGCAACCAAACCGATAGACTTTTGATGCAAGCAATTAAAAAAGAGGGCACTAAGGCGCGAAGCCATAAATCCAATTTTGATGTTCCTAGAAGATATGTTGCATCCCTGAGCCAGGAAGTACAAAGGAAGCGTCCGAGACGCCACATGTCGTCTCTGTAGTTATGTCCATCCATATTCTACACTTTACGGTCGTAGATTTAATTTCTGAAGCACTGCCTTAAGGTTTGGTTTGTAGGCCAGATCAAGTCGCGTTGCAAGCAGGAGGGGAATACAAGGCGACCCTGTCGAAAACAAAACACTACTTAGTGGAATACTTGGTTTATTTTGTGAGTTTGTAACTGATGACAGATGCAGACGAAATCTTGTGTCAGGTGTCTACACTAAAATGTGCCTGACAAATTTGATTTCGATATTGACTATCCGATATAAACTTTGATCAGTAATTACCACATCGACTGTAAGCTGTCAGTCGCTCACGTGGTCAAAATATTCTCACTTTTTATGAAATCATAACCATGCTTATAATAGCCCGACGCAGAATCGTGGCCTGCGCCGGGTGAATCCAATCTAGGTCCTCAAATTCCTTTGGTCTTAAGACCATAATAATAATAATAATGGTAATAATAATTATTATTATTGAATGAACATCTAGGTCTTCCCATTCCCTTCATATATTCCTAACAATGCTTTTGCAGTTTCTCATGTACCCTGCACATGCTACGTTTCCGACCCATCTAGTGCTATGTGATATGTTTACCCTAATAACACTCGGTGGAAACTTGTAACTTGTAATGCTGGGTTGCAACATCGCGTTATTCCCGTAACTACTGACTTGTCAAATAAGAAACGTTAGTTTAGCGTGAATACAACTCTCTATACGTATTTAGACAGTAAGAAATGACTATTTGTTTCGACCCTCTTTTGAATCATCATCAGGTCTTTTAATTAGAACAAGTTTTAGCAAAGTGTGGATAATTTGAATTATTAGAAATGTTTGCAGATTTTATCTAAAGTGAGAGACCAAATTTTGTATTCGAATAAAACAACATGTAGATACATAATGTCGTGTTGTGTGTCGGTTGTGTCCGTATTTCTCCAAATATATTATGCTCTCAGCTTTTACAGTAGGGCGAGAAATCAAGTTTTATACACGTATACAGCAAGTGCCTAGTCTAACTGTATATTGCACTTTTCTTTAATTTGGCATGCTTTTAGTTCTATTCGTAGGTCGAGAGACAAATTTTTACACCCATGTAAAATAACGTAATTTTGGGATTGTGTGTATTTCAGGTGTTACATTCTTCAAGATTTGTTGTACTCGTAATGAATGCCTTACATTGAGAGAGCAAGTTTCATACACGCATAAAACAACAGATAAAACGATAGTTTTGTTTTAACTGTTGCGCTTTTTCGAATTTGTTGGGCAGTTAATTTTATCTGCTATACGACTTCCATTTGTTGCTGTCGTTTCTAAGTGCTTGAATTTTCCAGCGTCCTCTGTAGACCAAAATTTGATCCATTGGGAATTGTAATTGTTTAGGAGTATGGGATTTTTACACTCTACCTGTGATTAAACTTAGATACAGAGGGAAGTATAGTATCTGATATTGTGCAGTAACTGTTAAATCTGTGGTAGGAATAAGGCTGTTAAAACAAGCATTAAAACAAAAACGCTTCTGTACTTTACATAAACATCGAGGGTTATTAACTGGTAGGGTGAATTATTCAGGCTATATGATGTAATGTACTCAAGATATCTCACTTTACACAGTGCAACTTTACTCCGTAAATTAAAACACAACTAAGATTCTAAAGAAGTCTCGTTTTTACTTCCTTCTTTTTGTGAACATTTAATAATGTACCTACAGTGAAATGTTTCATTAGGCTGTACAGAAGTAATAGCAGCGCTCTTAAGACCAAGTGGTATAAACTTGATGTCGTTCCGTTTTTAATTAGCAGGGGGTTGAATTAAGCGCTAAATCACGCGGGAGCATTAATGCCCATATTACCTCAGTTTCAAGATCCATTGTCTACCCAACAGTGTGACTAGCAAGCAACAACACCACTCGGTATTTCGTAGGTCGTAGAAGAATTAGGAGAATAAATAGGCTCATAATTTGTACTTGTTACCTTGTATGTTTGAGCTGATAAAGTAACTAGGAGGGGATTGGTGGGACCTCCATATCGTGTGGGAAAGTGAGAAAGGCGTACATAATGTGGTCGGGGAATTCGCGAATGGGAAGACCATTTGGAAGACCTTGGTGCAGGTGTGAGGATGGTATATAAAATTTGTGTTTTATACATTCTGTGTGAAAATGTGGACTGGGCTCCACTTGTTTAGGATGGGGTCCATTCGCGAATTTTTGTGAATGCAGTTCTGAATTCTCTGGCTCCGTGAAATTAGGGGATTTGTCTGTAAGCTGCGTAACTACAAATTCAAAATTGCGTCTTCCTCTGTTACAGATTAGGTTGTGTGACATGTTTCGATTCACAATTAACTTCTCAAATTAGGAATTATGCGAACAAGTGAAAGGACAATTTGGACTTGATAGGTCCATCGCAAGGCCATTTTTTATGGCAACATATATATACGTGTGTGTGTGTGTGTGTACAAAATTCACAGATATACGTTCAAGTGTCAAACAAGATTCGAACCCACGTTCCCCACGATTGGGCGATGAAAGCCATCTTAGACTGCGCTACAACTATATTTTGGGAGTTGAGAGGGCGAAGTTTTAACTTCTGTTCATGTTTTAATGTTTCGCTGGCCGTGCATCTCAGTATAATCTTAGCAATTGACCAACTTAATGCACAAATTCTTGTTTTATAATAAGTTTATTATTTTCCTCTACATGTTTCGAGCACTGTTGTGCTCATCATCAGGAGGTCAAATTGTATTAGACAGCATCTAGTATCATCACACTCTGTAGGTGGCCGTTCGCGCCATCTACAGAGCGTTATGATACCAGATGCCGTATAATACAATTTGACCTCCTGATGATGAGCACAACAGTGCTCGAAACATGTAGAGGGATATAATAAACTTATTATAAAAAATAATTTGTGCATTAAGTTGGTCAATTGCTAAGATTATTCTGTTCATTTGTTCCTGTTGGTTGTAATTACAACACTTTTCTCCTGTATGTGAAGGTTAGTAGAGGCTGTAGTTTACTGGATGATGCCTCTTAGATCGGCGTTTTGCAGAGACCGGAAAATCGTTGTTTTGCGATCTTAAAAATTCTGTAAAAAAAATGCATTTGCCCTGTGCGTTGAAGAAGAAATTTTGTTCTTGTATGCGATTTATTCCTGTCGCAGTGAGATCTTTAAAACAGAAACACAAGTTTGAAATGTAGACCTAAACAGCATCATACTATGTATACATAGAACTAGGTACGTGTATATGCATATGTTCAAAGGCCTACGTAAGTACAAACATAGAACCGGTGCGTAGCTTACGTATATTATATGGTGTCTGTGGGATGTCACGTACATACCTAGGTTTACGTATGATGCTAGACGCATTTGTAAAGTTATACTCCGGAGGGGCCGTGTTTCTACTCAGTCCTGCAGGAAAGTGTTTGGATAATAGCTTAAAAGAAGTGACAGACTCATTTTATCATATTCTTCGCAACTATGCAGCTCTTGTACGCCTTGTAACATATGCAGCAGGTAATACCACGTTGAATAACTAAGACACTAATACACTTTTATTTTCACATCGTCAATTAAAGTGCGAGAGTGAGTGACTAGGGCAGCTACGCCAGATGGCAGGTATCGTTATGAAGCAGGCTACTTAGACTGCCCGTTGTGAAGAGGAACCTGTTTAGTCGACTTTGGTGCGTAGGTGATCTCACACATCAGTCTAGTGATGTGGCATGTAGGAACGGATCCGTCGTTAGGAAGTACGCTACGCCGTGGGTTCGCGCGTGAATGTTATGTTAACCTCATCATTTGGCGCAGCCGTTTCTACACTCAACATATGTATAGTGTTTTGTTTTCGGGGTTCAACAAGACCGAAAATCGACAGCTGAAGTTACACTAGACACAGGTCTGCCACGAAGCTTAAGGATACTCGCAGTGCAGGTCGAACCAAGGATTTGTTTGGCGTTAGGTGAGACCCAAATTGTGAACTCCCAGTTGCATCCGGCGCGTATCGCACGTCTGAACTGGCGGGAACAGCTTGCGTTCTGACTCCTGTCGCCCACCGTCTTAACGGGAAAATTAAATGTTTTAACTGGATATTCTTTTCGTGGCCGGTGTTATTATAATGGAGTCCTGGTTTGAGCAGAAATATCAGCGCACAAAGAGTTAAGACAGGAGAGGTATTCTTGTGTCAGAAAACTGAGCAACGAACTAATTAACTTTAAATTCTTATATATCAGTAATTAACAAACCAGCCAAACGTGCAGTTATTCATTGAGTGGTATATAACGTTATAAGTAAGTAATTAGTGATGAAATCACTAAGTAAGAAAATAGTTAACTAATTAGGTATGCAAATAAGTATGTAAGTAAGTAATTGGAAGGGTAAATAAACAAGTAACTAATTAGCTCACTAAAGTGAGTAAATAATAGAATAATTAACTAATTAGACACGTGAACAACAATCTGCTCAGGCGATCGGGGTCCATATCCGCTATGTTAAGGACAGAGTATGCATTGGCTTTTAGTTCGGTCATGACGGACTCAGTTCGTTACTCGCTGTGGAAGCTTCCAACTTCAAGTAATTTATGTTGCCGACAGTAGTGGCCGCGCGGTCTCAGTACTCGGTACTCATTTGTTGGCCGTGTATCAGCTCAGGGGTTAGAAACTGGCTTATTACTTTTGGAGACCTGGGTTCTCTTCCATAGCGGTAAATGTGTGATTTGTCGTGCAGAAAGTTTCGCTTGGTTACGACTTCGATATTCCCAAGCTGACGGCGAGGAATCATGGTTCGATTCCTGGCAAGGCAAAGATAATTTTTTTCCTTCCATAACTTTGAGACCGGCTCTGGGCCCAACCCAAGCTTGTGGTCAGTGGGTACCGAGGACTCTTACCGGCGATAAAGATGCTGGGGCATGCAGATGCCCACACACCTCCATCTAATATGGAAGTTAAGAATAAGTGGATTTACATATCCATACGCGCCTTCAGGGCGTGCACGTTTACCGTTTCGTTTACCTTGGTTTTCCGCAGTCAGTAATAATTCCACCGTTGATCCACATTCTTTAATCATGAGAGGGATGCGCACTGAGCCACTTACAGTTACCATTATAGGACACATGGTCTTGCCTTACCCCAACACTGAATATGTATGTATAGCATTATATATTTTACCGCTACCATACACGAATTGTTGGTCTAAATCCCGCTTGGAGTATGGTGTATGTCTATTCTTCTTTTTGTTTCGCTTGTCCTGTATACATAGCTGAGCCAATCCAAAGCTTAAAGATCCCTGTCAGTTGTCTTTGGGATCCATAGTCAGACCAGTTCAGTCCGAACTGAAAGAAGTCAGCGAACGCAAATAGTAAAAATCAGAAGAAGAAGGAAAAGAAAATGTTTTAATAATCAGCAAACCAACCAGTTTCCGTAAGCAAGCTCCGAAACTGTCTCATGAACCTGAGTGGCTGCTGGATAGGTGACTGGGTTTCAATTCCCTCAACGTCAGGGTCATTTCTGTCTTGCACCCGTCTGGAACCCACCCAACCGCCTAGCTCTGTGCGTTTGACTTCTACTCTACATCTTATGCCAGATTAAGAAAGCGTGAGGTTTTTATATTATTGCGCCGGTACACATTTGTGGTATGATATTTGAGCACAAGGATGAATTTAATGTTGTCCATTACTTAAGTAGTAAGTACATACCTGATAGGTTGATCGTAAGCAGTAAAGTTAACATCTAAATAAATATCCTCCTCCATAATGTTTAAAGGAACTTTTCGTAGCAACTTGTTTTGTTTCTTCTGCTTGTGAAGCGGTGGAGGTGCTTCGGATGGTGAGGCGAGAGGTGTCATGAGCGCTACACTTCAGTAGCCTGAGGCGGGGTGAAGCTAATGTGCAGTCAAGAGAGGGAGGGGGAGGGGAGTGAGGGAGGTGCGTTGTAGAACTAGTAATTATAACTTTCCTTTAATGCACTAGATATTCTGTCACTCAATTCCTCCCCTTTCGGCTCCCAAGTGACTCCACCCCATACTCTGCATATAACCTCCCCTCTCTTCCTTCTCCAGTATTTCCTTCTCCCACTCACTTGCTAACCCTTTATCATGTACTATTCCCGGCGTTTACTGACATCTGTCTTCGGCTTCTGCAGACTGTCTTTGTGAATTTACATGCACACGGAACGTGTATTTGTTTGTATGTCTTTTGACAGCGCTGTCGTAGTTTAGACTATATAGCAATGAATGTTAAAACGATCAGTGAATAATGAATTGGAAAGGACATGAAATGGGGAAAGGGTCAAGTTTACCCTATTACCTGTCATGAAGGCACAGACGGTACCCATTGCATAGGAGGCTGGATGGGCCCCAGGGACGGTCTGAACGGATGCGGAAAATCTCGCCCCCACCAGGATTCGGTCCCCGGACCGTCCAGCCCGTAGCCTGTCGCCATACCCACTACGCTACCCGGCCCATGAAATGAAGCAATTTTGACCTAATTTAAAGCGGTGTGCCGGCTTTTTTCTTGAGGTAATGGGGGAAACCATGCACAACTTCAGTATATATAGCCGCTCTCCAGACCAAAATTTTGTACTGGCACATCCCGGGTACAAAGCAGGACTGCAAACCATTACACCACAATATTCGGTCACACGGAAAGCTAAACCTAACATCATGTAGTCCGTATAAAAGCTGTTTTTGTTATGCATATGCATTGAACAGTGGCATAAAGATATGCATACTCGTACAATATGTACGAGATTTGAGTTTCTCATTGCGGTTTTCTTGAATATTAAAATCTTCTGAAATATGATGCCGTGTCGACTGGTAAATAAAGTTACAGTCGGCATGGTGTAACTGAATTTACCGACAATACAATAACTAACGTCACACAGCAGGCTCCATTTTTAGAAGCTGATATTTATTCAGATTGCCGAGATGTTCCACGCATTGATGGTAGCCGATATGACGTAACCGTGTTCACAAGGATCCGCCACTGGACCCTATTCGGCGCAAGCTGGATCCAGCACAAACCCCCACATTCTGTATTTTAAGATAAATGTTAATTTTTTCCCTCTGAGCACGAAAGTTAAAAATAGCTTTGCCTATCTGACCCAGATGAGTAGGCCTATTATTTTAGCCTTAAAACGAGGACTTATCCTGTCGTGTTTTGTTTACTATTTATTTTTATGAATTTTGTGTCCACAATCTTCCAGACCGGCTCTGGAGTCCACCCATCCTACTCTTCAATGGGTATCGGGGCTTTTTTCCGGGTTGAAGCGACCGGGGGGCAATGTTGACCATACTCCTTTATTTGGCGCCGAGATTAAGAATGAGTGGAGCTGTACCTCTACTTCCGCTATGTGCCTTTTTGGCCTGGACAGTGACAACTTTATTGTATCATCTTTATTAAATTTATAGCACTAGGCGGTGAACAAAATCCGAAAATAAATAATCCTAAATGAACTGACCTAGTTCGGGGTATTGTGAACTGTGTGAGCTGAGGAGTGTAATAAGCCCTCTTGTTCCACCAGTGGAGGAAGATTTCTTTGACCCGCTGAAAGGCCATCAGTTTCTGAAGAATTACTTTGTTCTCTGGAGTTACTTACTTGCTGCTAACTAGAATTTGAGAACTGACGCGAACCATCATTTGACAGACTTCGTTCTGCAGTAGCCAGTTTCAGTGCGCACTTCAAGGCTGGCAAGTTGTATTGCATCAGTGCTGCCAATGGCGAGCTTGTATATGGGCAAAATTATAAGGTAGAACGGATTAAGCAAACGTATTGACACGCAGGGACTAAACATGAAAGGTAAGTACATGCGTACAATCATAGAAGGAGTAATTGTAGTGTCAGAATCTGTCTCATTAGTTATGCACGTTGTTCATCATACGAAGGCGCAGTCCTCCGGCTCAAACAGCAGTGAAAGAATGAAACACTGGACACAATCCAGCACGAAGGTCCATTTGTTTATTCTGTACAAGTGGTTTTGATACTTATAATTCTGTTTTAAACATTAATGGTAGTTCTGTATAGGACCTAGGGTATAACATAATAAGCATGCTGATATATGTTCATAAGTCAATATTGTGTCTTGCTGGGGTGTGTGTGAAATGTATTGGCGTCTGTATATGCAAATGTAGAGACGAGTAGTTAGTTAGGCCTGTTCACGTCATGCCACAAAAATGCAGGACAAAATCTCAATAAAAATATTAAATAAACTGCTAGATTCCAGGTTCGCACAACAGTGTGGTTGAAAATTCAGGTCATGTAGGATGTGAGGCTGTGTAAGTGGGTTAGTCGATTTCGACGTTTCGAAGTATCATGGCGATTATTTGAAACGTCGCCAACAACTTACCCTCTGGCACACCATCGAATGCAGAAGATGAACTCTCCTTTAATGTATTGATCGACAATGTGACAAAGTTACAATGTTCTTCAACGGGAGTTTCAAATAAAAGTATCAAATAAGAATTGGACTGAGAAAGAAAATAAAGGCAGATTTAATTCGTGGCTTGTTTGATTACGTTTTTGTCACAATATTCTGTCATCCCATCCCTTGACGGAATACGTTTTTATACATACACAGAACTCCAGCTTTGTGTGATGTGGTGTGTGTGAGAGTGAAACTTGGTCCCTTACACTGAGGAAAGTGTGTACCGATAGGGAAAGAAATTAACAAGCGACTCGAGAAAAAATAAAACGAAGTCTGTAATTTGTTTTCTACCAAATAAATGAGTGCGACTAGATCAAAGAGGTTGAGATGGGTGGGGAATGCAAGATGCATGGAAGCGATGAAAAATTCACCACACAGTTTTATCTTGAACATCTACGCGGAATAGGAAACTTACACAGTCTAGGCGTCGGTGAGAAATGTATGTATCTTATGTTTATTGGGCCGTGCATCATCTTGATAGTTGAATAAAGAGAGACCAACCTGATGTCACTTGCTTTATTATTTCGTTATTTCATGCTCAACATGTTTCGGATATTAATACAGCCATCCTCAGGAGCTTGCGACTTATTTGTTGAGTTATTTCATGGTGCTAGTGCTTCAGCCTGCATACGGATATCACACGACCCCAGCCAAACCAGAACGTAACACCAACACACATCCAACCAGAGCAATACAACCCATGAAATAACTCTACAAATAAGTCGCAAGCTCCTGAGGATGGCTGTATTAACATCCGAAACATGTTGAGCATTAAATAACGAAATAATAAAGCAATTGACATTAAGTTGGTCTCTCTTTATTCAAAAGTATGTATATATGTAAGCAATTGTTGTGCAGGTGTGCACCGAATTCGTCTGGTTCAGGGCTGGATCTGCTGGCGGACTCTTGTGACCGTGGTAACGAAATATCAGGTTATGGACAAGGAGGGAAGTTTACTCTCTGGGAAACTATCTGCTTCTCAAGGAAGACTTAGTTTTATGGAGTTAATTTGCACGGCTGCAAGAAATACAGCACAGTGGTTAACAACTTACTTTTCATTTACGTGTTTTTTTCAGTATATTTTCCTTATGTAGGTGGATGTAACAAGGGTCTAATTTAGGGCTGAGGATTGCCTTCTGAGATATGATACCGTGTTTGCCGGTAAATTGCTACCGACATTTCGATGGAGCTTGCTGCCTCCATCTTCAGTATACAAGTAGCCCATTTCTCTTGGATTATTTTGAGCCTGAAGAAGGAGATGGCAATCTTCTCCGCATTGTCGGTAAATACTCCTATTTATAAATCGAAATGTCCCCTGTACCTCAGAAGACGTTACCTTCATCAACTCCGCTGCGAGAACCTCAAATCTCTCGCAACTTAAAATTTCCTGCACATTCTGCAGAAAAACATAAAATGTTTTGCGTTATCGTGCGCGTATTCTAAGCGGATGTATCCCTAACATGCACTACACGTGATATAGCTGGGCGAATCCGCTTAGTACGGTACGTCTATTAACGTAGGAGACATTGTAGAAACTGTTCGCTAAGAATTTCTGAGCCACCCGGTATTACATTCTTTGAAGAAGTGAGTTTGAGCATGTGAATGTTTATGAGCCGGAGGACAGTATCATGTCGCACGTACCACTTATGAGTCTTACCTCATTAGGAACGGTTTCATCACGCAGTCACGTGTGTAGTACCCATTAGTGGAGAAAAACGGATTCCTTTTGAATGCTTTGCAGAATGATCGCTGTGGGTGCAGGGGAACGGGAAGGGAATCCTCTTGTTTTTGTGACGTTGTAGACAGAGTTTTTAATCAGATGTCCGCGGTCCGCTGCCGATCCGCACGTTATTTAGCGTTATAATTTCATGCTTTAGTGCAGGCGGAACAAATATCTCTAATACCTTTTTTTGTCTCCATTTAGCGCCTAAATAATGTGTTGATACAGTAGAACACTTTGCAATAAATCTCATTTTCATTTTTTTTTTCGTTGTACGCTTCATAGAGACCCTAGAGTGTGAGAGAATTCTGAAAACTAAAAATCATCTAATAAATAATTTAGGAAAGAAAACCTCAAAATAAGAGACCACGTTGTAGAACTAGTGGTGGATGACGTATATCTAATATTAAAATATGGTTTGAAGGAAAGCGATGTGAAAGTGCGAAATATGAATTGGGTGTACTGCGGTTTTGTGCACTGATATTTAAGTTGTAATTTGTTCATGGCGCTGCCATTACTTCAGACTGTTTGACGCCATATGATGCAACAGCTGTGAACGTGGAAGGAAGAGACCCTGGTTATTGAAGGTACTGTCCTACCATTTTTCACAAGGAACTAACTAAAGAAAACATGAGAGACCAGTCAAGATATTCGGCCGAGATTTGAAACCGAAACGTCGTAAATACAAATGAGAACCGTTATCGAATAACTCGTTTTTATTTTGATTGTCTTTATACTGTAATGAACCCACTGTTTTCGTAAAAACAGAGGTCCCTTGACCTGCTTAGCAATTATAAGCCATTCTAGTAATAATTAACTCCGCTTCAGACTCCTTTCTGAAAAGCTAACAGATCCTCAGCTAGTCACGAAATTCCCCGTATTTTGTGGAACCTGGAGTTTCATTGCCGCCTTTACAAGAACCTGCCACCCGTCCCTGTCGTGAGCCAGATCAACCCAGTCCATACCCCCTATTCCACTTCATGAAAATCCATTTTAATATTATTCCCCAATCTTCCAAGTGGTCTGTTTCCCTCGGATTTCCCCACCAAAACCCTGTATGCACGTTTCCTCTCCCTATAGGTGCTACATGTCGCGCCTACCTCATTCTTTTTGAGTGGATCACCTGAATAATATATGATGATTACAGATCATAATGCTCCTCCTTATGTGGTCTTATCCACTCCAGCAATAACGTGCCCCATATAGACTGGTGTTTGGTAACTGCAGTGCATGATGTATTTCCATGCAGGTTTGACGCTCAACGTTCTTTCCTCGCATTTGACTGTGACGTCAATATGACAACATCCATTTACAGAGCTGTCAGAGTTTATGTCTTGTCGTCAAGTACAACAGGCCCGGTTAATATTCAGAGCTGAGTGTGGTTCACAATGAACGCGCGTTTTAATTCAGTGCATCGCGATATCTCGGGGGACAAACCAGTCAATCACATTCAGCCGTCTCACGCTGAAGCCAGCCGTCGCACCATTTGTTGGAGTCTCCAAATGGGTTTTGACTTGGTTAATTCTAGTCATACCGGATTTGAGGCATGCTTTGCACAAAGGGCATAAAAGATAGGGCTACTGAAGGGCTAATGTTCACCGCAAGTACATGGCACACAATCATGAACTATTTTCCTCCGCATTTCGTTAAAAATCCGTCTTATCGAAATTGTTTGAACCAACTGTTGTAGATTTTAATTATCCTTCTATTCGATATCACGTGTCAAGTTTATGTAGAATGAACCATAACTTTTCTGTGATCCCAGAATTAGAATTTTAACCCGTTCAGTCCCTATTATTTTCTGTTATTGTCCAGAATACTCTGCTGTATAAAAGAAGTTTTAGTGTTTTGTGACGCAGTTTTACTTAAACGCCCCTATCACTTTCAACAATTTTAATTTTCAGTTTATTTGTACTTTCGGACGTTTCATGGAATTAGGTTCATTTATTCTTATTCCTTCAAGAGACAGCGTTTGCAAAGTTCATACCCTGCTTCAGTGTTCACTAATTTTACATTTCGCTCACAGCTGTCATTTTATTCCCCCTTGATGCTCAGTGTAAATATTAGGCTATTATTTCTTTGCATACCTATAACTGGCCACTGGTTTTTGTAACAGAGTCGGCGTGTCTTTTTGGAGGTAGACACTGAATTTCTCAAGATTATTTAGTTGTGGTTTGCACTTTTAATGTCAGTCAGCTCATAATAACCAAGAACATAACATATAGCCTGCACTGTAATTGATTGCATTACACAGTCATACCTTGAAGTTACGTCGTAGGTGGTACCGATAGCGTTGACATTAATGGGGACAGATTTTCACATAAATGCAATTTTAAAATGGAGGAGGGACCAGTAATATGTTTTGACAATAAAATAATTTATACTTACGAAAGGTTTACGAAAGTATAAAATCTGACAAACAGATTAAGATCAGAAGAAGAGGGACCAGTGAAACCTTAGGCGGGTCACTGGTTCATTCATTCCACTGTCCAACATTACACGTGGTGATGCACGAGCCGTTGAAGGTGACTTGAAGAAATCAAGCACTGAAATCTGGAGAGACAAAGACCAGTCCTTCTTTTTCAAAAGCAACCACCCTCATAATTTCTTGTCTAGTTGTTGCTGCACGCTGCTCGTTCGAATCTTCAAACACCTTGATACCGGCTACGGTAAGTTCAAGCCCATCAGTGCACTTTGAGTCTGTCATGTTCCTCTCCTTAGGCTCAGGCTGAGGCTGAGATTTCTCAGCTGCTTCTTCAGGAGCGTTTTGCTTCCGAATGTCAACATTATCATGGATCGTGAACTCCTTATCATGGGAGTTCAGCAACCCGAATGCATTTTCATCGTCGTCCGTACGAATTAGTGCTCTTGGATGGGGGCAGAAGGTGTAAATGCAGAACGACGTAGGTCGGGGGAATACCGTACCTAAATAATTAAATTAATTTACTGTACGTTTTTTGTTGTGCGATTCTCTGTGATTGTATTTGTTCTCATAAGTTCTGTATGTAATTGCTTTTATTTTGTTTTTGAACTAATAAGACTGTCAATTTGTTCAGAGCTTAATTAAGCAATAGAAGATGGCGACGTGGAGTGGAGATACAGCGCTAAATGCACGTAGTCTAGGTGGACGGTTTTACGCTTTCGCAGCTGCACGGCCGGGATAGAGCCCCATGGAAACTGGGTAGGCTGTCAAGCCAATATGGACGTTGCGGAGAAAAACAGGTTCTTTTGTTCTTGAGGGGAATCCAACCCCTATACCTCGGTCATTCAGCCCTTAGCTTAGTATCTAATCTATACCGGTCCTATTGCGACTGTCTTACCTTGTCATATTGCAGTTTTGTTCCGAAGAATTAAACACGAAACGTAGAAAGGTGCATTCAAACTGCGTACACTGATATTCCAAAATGCTTGCTTTTCTGACTGGTCTTAGTGTTGATTTAACGCAGAAGCAAATAAGTTGTCTTCGTACTTTTCGTCTTACTGGTGTTGTGCTGTACTCTTGCCAGACGTGTGCCCTAGGATCTGGCAACCTAGAGCAACACAGTTCTAGAAGTTCATGTGTGTGTAAACACTTAAGAAGGAATTAAGGATTACACTACTTTGCTGGAATTTTGTAATACGTGCCATAACGAAAACATTATTTCAAGTAAAAGTTTGTTTTATTAAGCTATATGAGCACATCACATTTATTCCAATTTAAAGCTTCTCCGAATATACATTGCACCTAAATTATTTCATTAACAACTATTTTCTTCGCAAGTGAATACAGTTTATTGAACTTTTTCTAAGCCATTTAAATTGCTGTTGATGTCGACGTGTTGCATGTTTTTTTAAAATTTGTACTGAGATTTTTGGGTGTTGCGTTATAATGAGTGTATGTTCAGACAGTAAGTTCACAATATACCCTATTCCGGTGAATGCAGTGTTATATGTTACGTAGGCTAAAATTTTTACTGTAAACGACTTTTTGAGATGACATTTCTATAAAAGATATGTTTTATTTAACCATTGAAACCAAAATGAACCTAATTTTGCAATAGTTTTGAGCCTTCCGGTACTAAGTATTGTCGAAACACGTTGATGAATTTCATACTCGGAACGCAAGGACTGACAAATATGACCACTTCGTTACAGGCAGTATTCATTTCATGAATTGGAATTGTGAGCCTATTCTGACACAGCCTTAACTTGGGTACAAAGGAAGTCAACGAAGCGTGGGGCCTGGTCCAGTGATCCATTTACCTGAGGACGTCAGCATCCGTGTTCACCGCAGTGTGTACATATGTTGCGGCTGCCAGCCGAACACGGAAAACACATTAGGGCTAGGTGGCAGCAAGCCTTGGGGGTAGAAGATGATGATGGTGGATACATAAGAGAGACGACGAGGATAATGGTGAAAGAATGATAGAAAAAAAGAACGTGGAAAAAAGATTGGTTGTATATGAGGGAGAGAGTTTTGAACTGTGGGGTAAAACTCAGGCGCCGTTTGCAAATACTTATAAGATTTTTTTTTAGTTGTTGTGTATGGGGAAGAGTGGGGGGAGGGGGGGTTGTCTCCTGAAGAATAATGGAGGATGCGACAAAATATGCGTGTATCCAGTTCTGCATGCATGCGGAATGCATATGTATAGAAGTGTCTTTCAGGCAACATAAAAGAAGATCTTTTAAAAATTCCTCGCACAGTAGCGGCTTGTAGTTGTGATATTGTAGGCTAACTGGTTGAAGAGAGCACAGTGCTTGAGCAATGAGAACGACCCTACGCGGGTTGTTTCAACAAGAAGGCCAAGGTTTCGGAGTTGATACTGTTTAATAAAACATATTTGTGTGGTTACTCTAGGTTACAGCTCGAGTTGACTCATAAGACGTAGAAAAAAAATATGTCTTTCTTTTAATGAAATTGATAAAAATACGAAAATACGTGGAAATCTCTGGAAATGTTGTATTTGTTGCCACTTTTTCTTTAAACTCCAGGATTTACGCGTTGGTATCTCGAATTTGAGATCGGTTATCCTTACAGAAAATTTTCTTCATTTTCCTCAGCTTCTCCAAAATAAACTGTACCGCATTTTTTTCATCCTGTTTAACATTTCGTCTTTTATAAATCCTATTTAGCCTATTTAGCGTATTTATTCGTGTTTTACAATAATGTCGCTGTCAGTAGCTCAGCTTATATTGTATCAAATGATAGGACGATTATTTATGAATGAATTGCGTAGGAAGGATATGGAGGCGGTCGAGACTTAATTTGGGGTACTATCACAGTATTTACCTTCTTGACTGGGGAAACTCACGAAAACCATATCACAATAACAGATATGCAGACTGAGATTTGAACCTGGAATCTTCAAACACGGAGCAAGTGTGATACTGCTACTTTTGTGCATACATGCTACGGTATGATGCTGTGTAATTTGTAGAGTCGGAAGAGCGTCATCAGATAATCCAAGTAACAATAATTTAGGATTAGCCTGAAAGGAATGTAACGCAGTGCGTAAGGATCGTGCTGAGTGTATCGGAGAGCCACCGCTGACTAAGTCGTGCTGTCAATGTACGGATTCCCGAACCTGCACCTAGCATTAGCTGAAGTGCTTACTTTGCTCTGGGCGATATAGCTTAGAAAGGAAACACGTCTATTTCGCACTTCCGCCACTATGAGTTATCCTCATGCGAGACGACGGGTTTCCTGTGGTGGACCGAAGACATTATTCACTTGTCGCCAGAGCACTCCGGAATATCTGTCCCTAGATAGCAAGCGAAGTCATAATAATCTGTTATATCAAGACTCACATGTGTCGCCTCGATAGAGGGCGTTCTTTACATCTTACTACAGGCAAGTCCAACACATTTCAAAACGTGTAAATTTTAAAACACACTCATACGTTGCCAAACAGCGTTCCTACACAGTTGGGTGTTGTTGTTCTATCGTCAGCAGTTGTAATGGCTTCCTGATGGTAGAAATACAAAAATCAGAGTATCTCGTTTTAGAATTATCTTTATACCAATATAAATGTCCTGTCAGACAGAGTCAGTGGTACGGGGTTACAAAATGAAGATATCTTCGTGAGGGGCTTAATTTCGTCGTTGCTAATAATAAAGGTAACGTAAAAGGGAGGAATAAAGGGAAGAGAAACGAAGAAGAAGCAGAAAAAGAAGAAGAAGACGTGAACAGTTACTGGATGACCTTAAGGGAAAGAGAGATACTGGAAATTGAAAGAGGATTCACCAGATTGCGCTTTGTGCAGAACCCGCTTTGAAAGGAGCTATATATCTGTCGCAAGACAGATTAGGCAATGAATAGTAACAAAAAAGAACCGAGATACGGCAGGACGTAACTAACAAGAGAAATTACTACATTTTTCTAGAAGAATACCTGAAAACCGAACCTTCCAACTGCTGTGTAAAAAAACATGAGTGAAACAAATGCTTTATTGTCCAACTAATGCACTCAGTTATATATAAAATTAATTGGAAATAATCTGTCTTCTGAGCTGGAGCCATCAACGAGACTTACTTATTTCTCAAACACTTTCATTTTACTAGTAATTAGGAATACGTTAACTTTTTTTAAAAATAAAGATATTGGAACTACAGGTTTCGTTTTTGTTCTTCGAAATGATATTCACATAATATGATCACGCGGTTTTACATGTTATATGAACGAAAACAACTTAACAAACAGTGGATATCCGGAGGGCTTTAACATTTCTGGAGCCTTCGCTCTTATTTCTATTACACATCCTATTTTTGCTGTACCTGTTACTATTAAATACTCTTGAGTCACTACATATTTCATTTTGCGTGGGATGCGTTATGTTTAGATGGTCAAGTGTTTCTACAGCCTCTCTGGCTGTACCTTATTTCTTGTACTTAGCTCGTAAAGGTCGATATATCCTGTTTATTGTACTTTTCTCGTAAACGGCGAGCTTCCTATTTCTTACATGTTTCTCGTAAACAGGAAGACATCTTTGTCCCCGCACTTACACTTAAACGGTGAGATATTCTGTTTCTTTTTTTTAATGCTCTTTGCACCATGCATTGCAATATAATCGTATAATATAAACCAACAAAATGCATCTTTGTTAAACTAATATTTAAATTTTTTACGATGTTTTCTACATGTTTCGAACCCGAGGGTTCATCTTCAGGATGACGGTTGTACGTACAGGAATTGTTCAATTTTTGTTTACATGCACTGGTATGAGCAGTCTTGTAGGTGCTTATACCACTTTATGTAAACCAAAATTATACCACACTTGTATGTACAACCTTCTTCCTGAAGATGAACCCTCGGGTTCGAAACATGTAGAAGAAATCGTAAAAAATTAAAATATTGTTTTAACAAAGGTGCGTTTTGTTGGTTTATATTATACGATTGTATTCTACTTCCTGCACTTAACTAGTAACGGGCGAGATGTTTATATTGTCATTTGTTTCTTCGGTCGTAGGTTTGTACCTTACAGAAAACACAGTCTCTCACCATTATAAAACCCAATTGTATAATTGTACGTAGGTGTTAATGTAAAGTCTTCGGTTATTTTTTCCTCGATTTGAAGCCAAGTGCGAAAGTTTCGACAGACTTTTTACGAAAATCCGTGTGGTGGGTGTCGTGTTGTTCCATACGTGCAGACATGACAAGGGTCGTAGTAGAAAACGCCCACATGAATGAGGGGTACTTTACATTTGACCACTCTTCAGTTATGATCATATTTCTCTCAGTTCTTTTTAGATTGAGAGATGTTTCAGACAAAAGTTGTAGAGAAAATCAAAACACACACATTGCTTTTTCAATAACATTTTTCGGACAATCGTGCCGTTTATGAGAAAATGTGAAAAAAATATGGTAGAGCCGGACAGGCCACAGATGACAATATAGCGCATGCGCATTGCGTAGTGGATACCTAAGACTAAACACACACATACACACACACACACACACACAATATATAATACTTATTGCTTTTCCGCTGCAACAGTGGTTGCAAGAACATGCCTCAGTGTTACGTTATAGTACAATGCCTGGCTTGTTAAAAATTTACTTTTCGATACATGTTTGTGAGTTCCTGAAAACTGACAAATACGTGAGTACTAAGAAACCTGTTCCAAGAAGAGGACAATTGTGCAGGGGTAAGCCTCGGTCTGTCACCGGATATTCGCAACATAAATAATGTTTTTTAAATTAATGCCCGAGGTTCACTAGACGAAACGGCTCAAACCGGTGGTTATTATTTATGCTTTTAACTGTCATATGTTTATGATACATGCAATAATTACTGTTAGACGTTGTTTAGTATGATGAACACGCATGTAAGCGTGTTTTTAATGACATAGTAAAACGGATTTAAATTAAGTAATAAATTTAAGTTTTACCGTTTAAGGGAACTTATCATTACCATTAATGTCAGAGTTTATATTCAAGATTGTACCTTATAACGGCTTGTGGGGTTAGTTGGTCGACACGACGATCTAAAAGAAAAACGATGCAGTGGAATGCCTGATAGTTTGGGCCCTTGTTATTTTACAGGCGTTTCTTTCTACCAATAAATTCTCACCTGGACCTAATTAATTCCGACATAATGGAGACCTTGCGGCTTTTAAACGTTGATGGATTTTGTTTCTTTAGTTGCGTATACATTTGTAATGCTTAAAGAGATTCAAATTCATCACCCGTCTGTAGCGATCAGAATGAATGTAAAGGGCCACGCAATTTGTGATGAACCTGGTAGAGATGGAAGTTAATTCGACAAACTGTGACTTATGCTCTTATCACGAAATTTGATACTAAACTTATAATTTGATAAAAATAATGCCTCACTTTTAGAAATGTAGATAATTTGAAACAAAATTAATGTTCGTTGCATTAGGTCGTGTTTATATTTTTTGAATATGCAAGGCAGACCCCTCGATCACAATGGTACAGGCTTACATTTCTCAGGATACGTTTTCTTATAAAACCATTTTGTCGGTAGTTGACAGTCAGTAAGTCCAGGGTGCTCTTCATGCGAAATCACTAATTGTGGAAGGAATAAACAGTAAGACAGTCCGGCATGTTACCCTGTTTGTTAGAAAGTAATATGAAATGTTGCACCCTCTAAACACCTCATTAAAACTGACGACGATTAAGCATATTCGTGCTGTTTGGTGTTCACGTCGGAACGACCTATTTTCCAAGATGTGTAATACACGTTTATTGCAGGCTGTGTTATTGTTTACAGTACACTTAAGGACGTTATCAGTAACACAGATTATTCTGTCATGTGTCGAAGACTGAATGATAGCAAGTTATTGACTTGGGAAATACAGGGTGACCGACGGGAACCGGACGTTTTTGAAATGATCAGTACTCACTTGTTTTTTTTTGAACGAAAAAGCAATTTTATTACAGAAAAATCTTCGTACTTACATGCCATTTGAATTGCATATTATGAATGAAAGATAATATCAGGCAGGTGGTGTCCACTTTCTTGAATGCAGTTTTCAAGCCTTCGCTGAAAATCGGCGTATACGCGTTCCAGTATCT
>Ga0136643_10002860_pt1 | contig 22803 bp, 13 predicted proteins | sample TergutLab28metaG_FD_96883 | JGI IMG/M metagenome (GOLD analysis project Ga0136643, IMG submission 96883) | Labiotermes labralis P1 segment gut microbial communities from Petit-Saut dam, French Guiana - Lab288 P1 (version 3) (version 3) | ecosystem: Host-associated > Arthropoda: Insects >... | reverse complement strand
GAGTGAAGATCTTTTTGGGCATCCTATCCTCCTCCATTCTCTCTAGGTGACCTAACCAGCTTATCCTTTGCCCTTTTATCCATTTTACTATATTTTCTCCTTTTCTCATCTCTTCTAGTTCTCAATTTGTCCAACTTTTCCATTCCCCATTTTCATATTTAGGACCATATATTCTTCTAAATATTTTCCTTTCAAAACTTAGCAGAGCTTGTTCTTCTTTCTTCGTCAACGTCCATGCTTGCGCTCCATACGACACTACCGGTCTTATTAGTGTCTTACATAATTTTAGTAGCACAGGATAAAAGTCGACTCCTGAATAGACTAATAGCGGCAAAATAAGTTCTATTGCCGGCCAAAATACGTCTTTGTATTTCTTTTTCCAAGCTATTATCATTACTGATTAGCGTACCCAAGTATACAAACTCAGCTACTCCTTCCCCAAGTTACACCATTTATGTTTGCCCCTTTCACTGATTTTCGGGATGGGGATGCTGAAAATCTCATATATTTGGTCTTGTCGGGTTTTATTACCAGGCCCACTCTACCTGGTTCTGTTCTCTGCTTATGATTTAAGTATATACTTGTACAATATCTAAAAGATGGTGATCACTAACAACACTGGAAGGAATGCAAATATTAATGGAACATACTGGTACACTGCACTGGACCCCCTCACAATGGTAAAACATACCTATTAAATTCATCATTCCCTAGTAAAATGTCTTCTTTGGGCAGCTGGCAGTTATGAATTTATTCAAGAAATTCAACCTGTGTCACTATGACAAGCTACTAACAACATCTTTCACTGAATGACCAACCGACCTTAACTATATAATGTTCTGGCCAATCACTCCAGTTACATTTATTCACCCTTCCTAGCACTCATCAGCCTTGGTAATACTAAACAAGTACATTACTGCCTCAGCTCACAGTGGCTTCACACCAATGTACTCTAATCTCAGACCTCACATACTAAACAATTGAGAAGCAACAGAAAAAGCACTGAGTGCAAAGTACAACAGCAACTTGCATAAAGACGTGTACTTGGTTGAAGTATAGGGCAAATACAGCATATCTGAAAAAACTTAGGCCATATTTACCAACATCTGTGAAACACCAGTGTCACATAATGGTCAGTGTTGTATATCACCCCTGCAACCAGGCAAGTTATTAAATTCTGCAGGATTTATAATTCATCTATGGCATTTCGACAAAAATATCTATACAGAATGTGCTTAACTCTACATGTGATTATAAGGTAAACCACAATTTTTCAGGTGATGAATTAGCAACAAAATTCTTGTTTTATATTCATGCAAATACAGTAATTTTCTTCTTCTGGCATTTTTGAATGTCATGTCATGCCAAAAACACACTTACTGCACCATCTTTTACTTTTTCCATTCATTAACCACACACACACACACACACACACACACACACCCACGCACGCATGCGCGCACACTCACACACAGTGATTAGTGAATTAAAGGAATTGGGACTCCTAAAGTGGCAAGGTGCATGGGACTCTTCGAATAAAGGAGCTCTAACAAAAACCTTTTTCCCAAAAGTAAAAGATAGACTAGCCAAAAGACTGCAAATGTGCCTAAATCTATCGACGGTAATAACAGGTCAAGGGAAATTGAGGGCTTATCTGCATAGATTTAAGATAATAGAAGACCTGATGTGTCGCTGTGAAATGAACCCTCAAACTACTGATCACTTAACACGGGAATGCACCTTATTGAGCAAGCAGAGACAAAGTCTCAAAAATAGTATTATGAAGGCGGGCGGGAGCTGGCCAATATCAAATACTGAACTGGCAAAACACATACACGATCATATTCAAAAAGTTTGGGAACTCCATAAATCTAGAAACATTATATAAGTTAACGCACAATTACACTAAAAGACTGTGGAAGTGGAGCAGATAAAATAGCAAAGAATCCAAACTCTACAATAGAATATACATGTTGTACTAAAGGACGTTAAGCGAAAAGAAAGACAATACCAAGCATGTAGTATTGCTAATGTAATGGAACATGCCTGAATGATAAAGCTATGTGTGTATATATATATAGAACACACACACAAACTAAAAGAACTGCACAAAAAAAAAATCATGAAGAGGTGAACAATAATTTTAGAGCTGTGGGTAGGTGGCTGCAAGTTTTGCAGCAGCAAGGGCTGTATCAGCCAGACTGCATTACTCAATTCATCTTAATTAGCATCATGTCCACAATTTGTCAGAAATAAATACACATTAGTATAAAGCCTGTTGTCACTTCAATGGGAAATTTTGATAACTCCTGCCTCTAGCTACACTTTCCACAGGTAATTCTTCAGCTGATGCATTAGGACATGTTACAGCCCTAGAGGGATAATGAACATGACAGTGTCACTGAATATTCTCTGCATGCATTGTAAAAGTCCTTAAGAGACAGCTTGACACATTTTTATAGCATGATGCCAATGAAAGCAAAGCTACTTCCTGTCTGCTTTATAACTTACCGAATATTTATGCCATAAATCTGAAAGTTCTGAAGACAGCTTAATTTGAAAGGTCCAAATTTCTAATCATAACAATTTAACATTTCAATTGAAGCTTACTTAATCACTAGAACACTGCCTGTCAACTGCATTAAGAGCTCATGACTTATCACCACCATTTAATATTTCACAGAAGTGTGTGTACTCAGGCATATCAAAACCAAAGAAACTGGAAACTGTGACAACACTGACTTCTTTGACTGCTGCCATCTGTTGGTGGAAACCAACAGCCGTGATGTCACCAGTGTGTTACACTTCTTTTACAAACCAGGGGTATTACATGCAAGGCAGATTATTGTTTTTACACTTTCTTGTACTCTGCCAACACAACAGTTACATAACCCTTAAAGGGTGCTGGTAACTATGTGTACCACATGGTTTAATGCTGACATTTTTCTTACACATTAAGTTCAACAGCTTCTCTTAATATTTGATGAAATGCTACAATTAGTCTTAACATGTGCCATTTGGAGACCAATGAAAGATTCCAAAATTTATATCAGCTGCCACTTGCACCATAACTTAAAGATGCACCCTATTCAGACAAAGAGCAGTGCACTCTAAGCTTGTAAATATTTTTGGGCACAACATAATTATCAGCTCTTTGTTTTGTAATGCATAGCAGCAAGGTTTAAGATTTGTGTACACCGCTATACCATTCGTAATAAATGCCACAGCATCTCCTAGTTTCAAGTTCAGTACCTCCCTTACTAAATTACCACTCAATGCTCCTTAACCCTGAACTGACCAATGGGACAACATTGTCCTTTTAAATGTACACCCTCTTTGCATGAAAGGGAAAGTGTCCTGCAATGGGAATTTAAATTGAAGCTGCAGCTGGCAACAGAAACCTTGCATTTAAAAGGCTATATGCGAACAGTTAATGTCACATACTGTTTCACAGCTACATATTTCAGTTTATAAATGTAGCTGACTCAAATGACAAGGAAACATAATACCAGAAGCAGCATCACTATTCATTCCCTTCAACAGATTGAGCATAATGTAGTGGAAGGCTTTTTAAAACATTGCAAATAAAAATTCAAATGTTTTCCTTTTTAAGAGTGAGCAATCCTGGTGAAAGGTAATTAGCAACTGTTCCACACACATAGCACTTGATTTAAAACACCTTCTCAATCAATGCAAGAATAATCATGTGTACATTTGGGGTCTGTGATCAATCATACTCATGGCTGCTCTCTCTCTTGGCCAGCAAGCTGTCTTTTTCTTCACCTGATATCCCATCACCCACCACTTTGGTTGAGCGTGTGTTCTTACTCAGACCTTCTGTCAGCCCAGACTGACTGACCCTGTAACATACAGTAACTTTATCTAAATACTCTAAGAAGAATAAGATGGGCAAAATATGTAGCATATGAGATAAAAGAAAAATGCATACATTTTTAATTAAAAATGTCAAGACATGCAAGCACAGACATAGATGGAAAGATATTGAAATGAATATTACAGCAATAGGATATGTGGAGAAGCATGACTTCGGTACAGGTCCAATGGCAGAATTTTGTGGGATTATTTACTTCTCAAGAGTGACACAAATCCATGGATTTAGCTACTGCTACAGAGAAGTTCTGGATGCCAAAATGAAAGCACCAGTACTTTTCAACAAAAGTGTACATATCCAACATAATGGTGTAGTTATGATCATACAAGTTTAAAAAAATCTTAGTCCATCCATTCTTAAATTGCTATAATGAAACAATTCTCAGTGCCAAACACTGCAACTAAGAGTTACAGTAAACATGGACTGCAGTCGTTCCTGGGTCTAAGCACCACATATGGAATAAGTGGAACATCCGTGACACAGAGTTCATCTCAGAACTATACCAAGCACCGAAAATCAGGCTACTACAGCTCCAGCCTGAAGAAAGAGTTTGATACCCAGTGCATACAAATGCATATGATAAATATACTCCAGAACTTCTCTGGACATGATAAAACAAAATACAAACCCCTGAACATACTCCCCCCCTCCCCCCAAAAAGAAATTAAGCCCATAAGCCTTCAACAGTCACTGTGTTGAAGGGTGTCTTACATCACATCTTCACGCACTCCCCATCCCCTGAAATATGAGTACTATTAACACCCCTCCCTAACCTAACCTTAACACACATACCTGAGCAACTTGGCACAACTAGTAGTATGCACTGCAAGAAATATGTTCTCATTACATCTGCAATTAATCTGGGAAATTTTGTGCACATTTTTAATCATACTCACCTTGCATTAGGCCTAATAATTATATTTTGTATAACACACTCCCCTGCTTATGCTCACAGTTCTGAGATAAAGAGAAGCAAATTTTGTATCTCGTAAATTATCTCTTTTGTTTAAGTGACTCAGCTATCTTCAGTTGTTAAGAGAGCCATTTACCAATAAATTAACAAAACACAAACATTAATTGACATGCAAAAGCTGTCGCTCATGCTACCAATGGCTGGAGTGGGAAACACACAAACATAAAGCTTTAATTAGTATATTAAAAACATGTATATATTACCATACATGTGGCATGAAGCTGCAGCTCTACATGACCTTAACCATGGCAATAGAACAATATAAGCAGTAAGCTTCACACACTGACATCATTCTCCCAGAAGTGAAAGCCACTGTACGAATAAGAGGTGGGATGGATATAAGACAAGAGTCTCAACATAATGGTGAGAAAGACCCATGCCATGGCTGAAAATCACAGCCTTGCAAATCAGTCAGTAACCAAGCACAGCCTTACAAAGTATCATGAATGCCTTGGAACTTTGGGTAATGCTACTCAGGTCACTTACACAACATCCATTTCCTCTTCATCATCAACACTGAGCTGAAAGTAAGGATTTGCTGATGCAGGCCGGAACTTGTAGCCTGTCAGCACAAAGAACACGTAAGTAGCCATCTCATGGAACATTTCATCCAGCCACTCATACTGGAAAGGTACTGTTATCTGCAACAAGGACATATCCATCTCAGACATTATGTAACTTGCCCTGGCATCACTCACATACTGGAAATACAAGTCTCATTATACCTTGCTGATGCCAGTTGTGCAGCCATTTCAGAAGACAATGTTGTTGCCTCATTGGTGATGTCAATGACAAGTAACTAACTCCATACAGTAGTCATTGAAAACTTCATAGTTGTTCTGCTGGTCAAGTAATATGTACATTTCATGTAACATGAAATCTTACCATCATGCTTGTTACAGCACACCAAGGATCCTAGCCTGATTCAGCCCAATACAGTCAATATCCTCACCCTTATTTTAACCCCTTGTATGAACAACTGAATGGCCTGCTGCAACACATGCAGCGACTGTTTAAATATGCAATGTGACTTTTTTTGACTTACTACTTCCCTGGATATCAAAAAATAAAACATAATGAAACAATAATACAGTGATACCAAACAGCTGCATCAAGCCATTTAAAGGACAAAGAAAGACAGCCTCCCTACCACCAGCAAATGACCAGCAAAAATGTAATGAATGAGAAAATCAAACATGAGTGAGACACTACTGCACACTATGGACTCCATTAACAGTCACTGGCCTCATCTTATTTTCCAACACATTGGATTAATGTTACCTTTATGTCTATGCCTACATCTTCTAAGTGGTCTCTTTCCTTCAAGTTTGTATTAAGAAATTCTGTATGCATTACTCAGATCCCCCACTATGTATCATGTAGTACCCTATTCATCATCCACCCTAATAATAACGATATAGGAGTAGCAATTATAAAACTTCTCATTGGCCTCTGCTGTGCCTATGCAATATTTTTTCATAGCATATAAGAATGGCTTTTGCATGTGATCTGAGAACTGCTGCCTTCATAAGGGGCAAATTATTTACTCAGACACACAATACACAGATTCTGCAAAGTGGACCTTTTCCACCTAGGCATGGTACAGATGCAGAGTGCATTAATAGTACCCTTATGGACTGCCTGCTACATACAGCTGGGCACCAAGACTATAAGCAAGGGATCCAACATCATGATGACAGATATAGAAAAAACCCTCATTTTGTCATCTATAGAATTAAGCTACTAACATGGCAGATTTTTGTTGCTGTAGTAAAGTTCTCCTTAAACATCATACGTGTACTGTGGTTATATTGTACATGCAAGAATCAGTCTGAATGGCACATTCTTCTGGGGTGGCAAAGCTCATCCCATGTCTGAGGCTCCTGGCAAGTGCTATCATGAACACTGAATGTATCAAGCTCTTGCTCCACACTTGACACAAATCTTGAGAAGCACAGTACATTTTTGCAGTCCTAATGTCCGTGATGCCCAACCTCATGTGTTACACAAAGCAAGCACAGTCTTACATTAAGTATGTGAAGTGCTGTACCTTGAGCAAGTACACAATGATTCTTGTGAAATAGATGTAGCAGATTATCATTATGTAGAAATGTCGGAAGAGCTTCAATTTCCTCAGGTTGATAGCTGCTTTGCCATCTGTATGTGAGGCTTCCTGAAGATGTCTGATTGACCTGAAGAAGACATTAACAGGAATGAACACAACATAAAATATGTCATCATTAAACTTCTCAAATACTTCAAAATCTAGAGTGCAGAGAATAGTTCTGTTACACTCTAAAACAAATATTACTAAACTGAGTGATGCCATTGTACACAAGAAGAATTACGAATGTTCCTTGCTCTTACCTACAACAACATCAAAAATACAAACACAACTTTCCATTTCACTTATCTAACACATAACCTCTAATGAAGTCATGTTTCTTCTATAATACTGTAATCAAAGTAATTATTGAAATACTTCATTATTCAAAAAAATTTAAATTTTGTTTCTGTAGTACTAGCAGCAGCAGGAGAGAGAGAGGGGGGAGGGAGGGAGGGAAGGAGTAGGAAGGGGGGGAGAAGGGAGGGAGAACAGAAGTTGAAGATAGTAATATGTGAAGATTTAAGTCATCTGGAATATGGTAATTTGTTACCATTGTTTTGGAGGAGTCTGCTGCCTTCATCTTCAGGGTAGACCCTTCTCTTTAACTACCCTAAAGATGGAGGCAGGAGGTTCCCCGCAAACACAACTAACTACCACTCAATACAACAGCACATCCAAAGAGGCAGCAACTTTCATCACAAATACCATAGAAACCCCAAACTGTGCACACTGACATGTCTGTTTTCATGAACAAGTTCCTTGATTCATGACACAATTTCATACATTTTGTGTGTGGATAAATGTTTACAATGCTCAGCATCATTAAAGGATGTTCCTTCACTTCTGCCCTTGGAAGGTCAGCCAAATGTGTGAATTCTGCTCACTGTTTGCTTTTTGAGAATAACTTTTAAAATCTGGTAGGTTTCTGTAGCAGTTCTCCCTAGTTTCAAGCAGAACTTGATACACATGCCATGTTCTTTGAAATCAACACTTAATATGACTACTGCACAGGGCAGAACACAAGAGTCTCACTTCACAAGGTGTTAACTTCTGTGTGATGCAAACTGTAACTTATGAGCTTACAAAATTTACAGTTGACTAGTAACTGGTGATAACTACACACTGAAACTTCCTGATTTACATGTTTTGAGGGCCTGAATACAGACAGAACTGCTACAGAACAGAACAGCACCTGGTTCATGCAACAATTACTTTACAGATAAGCTGAAGACACTAAAAGGAGAACATACAGAACATATCCATTAACATTCACTATGACAGTTAAGAGTTTCACAAAATGGGGAGCTAGAATCATGGCTGGCAAGTTGTGAGTTTCATGTCTGTGGATAGTGACCTGTACTGAATGGGCTAGTCATCCAGCCATGCATATTACTGTAACAGGGCAGAATTTTAGGATTTTGTGCTTTCTTTGGAGATTTGTGTCACGTGTGTTAATGAATGCACAGTCAGGAACAGTTTGCAGACTCTAATACAGCCACATTATAAAAATTTAGCATCTCTATAATACTTACTTACTTCTTGAAAAGCTAACCGGTTCTCAGCTAGTCAAGCAATTCCCCACATTTTATGGAACCTGAAGGTTCATTACTGCATTCACGTGTGCCCATCACTTGTCCCTATCCTGAGCCAGCTCAATCCAGTACATGACCCTACCCCAAATTTTTCAGTGAAAAAATGACTAGTTTAGTTGGGTTACTAACAACAGTTGTCTCTCTGGTACCTAGGTATTTTTCCACCCCTATGAATTATTTCATTTTATCTACTTATTCCGACCAAACACATGATATCAAGGATAAGTCTCTTGCTTCTACCTAGACACTAGAGGAACTTCAGTTTCAGTAACAACTTCCACTTACATTACTTAAGGATTTAATTTCTGACAACAAATGACTATAAAATTATATTTTTTATGTCAGCAATATCAATTGCAGTGCAAAATTCCACTGTTCACAAGCAATTGTTTTTATGGTGGAAACCTTTCATGGTGGGTGCTGTTCAAATGGTTGTCTTCAGGGATATTACACTGCAAAGGATAAATTTGTTCAGATGTTTCACAGAAACATGCTATCTCCATCTTAAAGGTTACTAAATCAGGTTCAGGTGGCTGCTGAAGGGATTTGGAAGCAGAAATATGTTAATTACTTAGGATGGTTGGAAGGATTGTGGCCAAGCAGAACTAAGGACAGTGAAGAGGGTACAGACGCATTGTTGTGTACACAGAATCTATTGTCTTTTCCCTTCGATAGCTCTGATTTATTCCTCCCAATCACATCAGCAGCCACGTGAATGTAATCCAGTCACCCTGCAAATGGAAGCTGCATGTTTCTCCAAAACACTGGAACAAATTTATCCTACACTGTATAACTCAAAAGACTATGACTTGTTGAAGACACTTGCTTGTATATGTAAATTTAAACAACTTGCAAATGCACATAAAAAAGAGCCCTAAAAATTCACTTTATAAATTTAAACAACAAGGAAATTTACAGCAGTTTTAAGACATGCTGCATGATGTCAATTTTATTTTCTACACAACACTGTTTCTTTCATAACTCTGTCTTTCTCTCTTCAAATAACACTCATGCTTTTCATTAACCATGTGCTGGAATTTAAATACCAACCTTGTCATTTATGATTTGACAAAAACCTTTTCTTATATATATCTACATCTCCTTTAACCTTTAAACAGCCTGCATTAAAGTTTAGGGAAAATAAGGTTAGCCTGTGTACTTGTAATAACAAGTCATTAAGATGTGTGGAAATGACCTATCAAAGTGGAAATGTCTCAGGAATAAGTTAAATATGTGTGAACTACAACGTACCAAACAATTGGAAACAGGATGGCCCCACAGCACAAGAAATCCACTAGTATGAACACATTGCGCCAGGTACGATGTTCAACTGCTCCCTCTTCTGATTCTTCAATGATGATGTCAGCCACATTGGCCAATACCTTTAGCATTCAGTACCAGCAATCAGAATACTTTGTTTTTCAAATTTCCCAACAATCCAGCAGCATTATTTGCAAAGTGAGTTCATACCCAATTTAAATATGGAAACATCTTTGAAATAAGGCTACAAACTGTTTTCTGATATTCAATACATATGTTACTTTTGAGGTCTGCTGCTATGTGATGTTATGGTCTGATAGACAGAAACCAACATTTATGAAAAATGTGGTGCCTTAATCTTTGCAGCAGAGGAACTACATTCTTCAACCATTAAGATGAAGAAACTAGTTCCTCCTCAGCACTGGTGCCTACCTATGAAACTTCACAGCATCATATTGCAAAAAACTGTAATCTTAAAATTCACTACCAATACAACCTCAGATTTCAAAAACTATTGATTTAAATTTTTTTACTACTATTGGATGAAAAATGCACAATCATTGGTTTCCCTTCCATGTCTCTGCCTTCATAGGGGAAAACCCTTAAAGGTTAGAAACCACTGTGAAATATCTAACATCTTGCAAGTAGGTGTGAAATTCAGAAACTTGTAGGTAGACACACTGATGAGTTCACAAACCTGCAGTGGTATAACTATCATGAAGATCTTCTTATCCTTCTCAGACAAAATGGGTTTAATGAAAGTCCATCCAGTGCCCACAAGAACAATGGTGATGAACAACACTGCACCTTTCAACCTGCAATTGGTAAATTTTGTATACAAGAATCAAACTACAACAGCATAAAGTGCTCAATGTGAAGTCAACATTTTACAAGAGACAATGGAGCATTTTGGACAAAATACTGATTTCATGTTTCAGTACTTACTTAATTACTCAATGGAGCAGAGCCCTTCTTGAGCAGCCAAATGGTTCCCAGCTGGTCATGAAACTCCCCGCATTTTATGGAACCTGAAGGTTCATTACCGCATTTACAAGTGCCCGCCTCCTGTCCCTATCCTAAGCCAGATAAATCCAGTCCATGCCCCCACATTCCACTTCCTAAAGATCCACCTTAATATTATCCTCCCAACTACACCTGGGTCTTCCAAGTGGTCTTGTTCCCTCAGGTTTCCCCAACAAAATCCTGTATACACGTCTTCTCTCTCTCTCCCATACATGCTTCATGCCTCACCCAACTCATTCTCAAAATGATCACTCAAACAATATTTGGTGGGGAGTGCATATCATTAAGCTCCTCAGTATGCATTTTTCTCCACTCCCCGGTTACCTCATCCCTCTTAGGCCCAAATATTCTCAACACCCTATTCTCAAACACCCTCAGACTAAGTTCCTCCCTAAATGTCAGCGACCAAGATGCACTCTCATACAAAACAACAGGCAAAATTACAGTTCAGTGTATTGTAATATTTATATTTTTGGATAGAAAACTGGAAGATTTTGCACCAAATGAGAGCATGCATTCCATAAGTTTGATCTGCTTGTAATTTATTCCTAAACAGAATTTGATGCGTTAAGGTATTTTCCAGACATTTGAACTGTTCCATCCTTTTAAAGGAAATATTTCAGTCCTTGTAATGTGACTCTGTCCTGCAAAGTGATATCGAGACATGACCATATGCTTAGTTTTATCAGCATTTACTACTAGTCCAGTCTCGATACTAGCAACTACTAAAGCTTCTATGTTTCTCTGTATAGCATGTATGCTTCCATTCATTATATTATCACCATCAGCATAAACCAAAAACTGCTGTGTACTGTTTAATTTCAAACCATCCCAGTTTACCTGAACCCTCCTAATGGCATACTCAAAGCAAAGTTGAAAAGTAATGGTGAGATAAAGCATTTTGTCGTTTCAAGCCATTCTTAATAGGAAACATGTCAGACAAATGCTTGCCTACCTGGACTCTGCTATAGGATTCATTCAGACAATTTTATTAGCCTTACCAGTTTCATGGGGATACCAAACTCAGTGAGAATATTACACATAGGATTCATTCAGACAATTTTATTAGCCTTACCAGTTTCATGGGGATACCAAACTCAGTGAGAATATTACACAAGACCTCCCTCCTAACTGAATCATATCCTGTCTTTAAGTCTATAAATAGTTGATGCACTGCCTCATTGTATTCCCATCTCTTCTCAAGTATTTGACGAATGGAGAATATAAGATCAGTAGTTGACCTGTTACATTGAAATCCACATATCCCCATTAATTTCCTCTGCATATGGAGTTAACTTTGACAGCAGAATGTTGGATAAAATTTTGTATGTAGTTGACAAATGTGATTTGCCTCTAAAATTACTACAATCTGTTTTATCACCCTTTTTATAGACAGGTACAATGATCGACTCCTTCCACTCCTCAGGCAATTCCTCCACATTCCAAATGGAATGAATAAGTTTATGGATTTCAAAGCAAATTGTTCTACCCTTTGCTTTAATCAATTCTGCTCGGATTTCATCAATACCTGCTCATTAGTGTCTTTTTAGCTTTTCAAGAGCCATCTCAACCTCAAATGCACTTGGATCAGGCACAAGTGGTTCTGCTGTATTTCTGTTTGCCTAACATCATTAACCCCATATACATTCAATAGCTTAGTTAAATGGTTCCTCCACCTAGCAAAAATACTGTAGGAGTCTCTAAACAAAACACACATATTATCCTTTACTATACTAGTTTTAGGCTGGTAACCCTTCTTAAAGACATTCAAGCCCCTATGCAAGTCTCTGACATTCTTGGTCTTACCACTAGTCTCAAGTTCATCAAATTTAGTTTTCAGTCATTACTTTTTTTTAAGTCTACTAGCTTCCCTAGGAAAAATAAATATTGCAAAAAACATATTCAAAAAAATTCTTTGTTTATGTCCAATTTCATCATGAGTGTAAGAAGACGCAAGTTGAAAAATGCACATAGTTCACGAAGGAAATTCACAGTTCAAAAAAAAAACCCAGTGGGGTGCAGGAGTTCACACAGTTTGAACCCATTTTCTGGCCCTTTTCAGATTCTGTCAGCACAGTCACACTTTCAACATTACAGATGTGTGTGCACACCAAAAAACACACAAAGTGCATTTTTCACAGCTAAAGAAAACAACAGTACTGAACATTATGGTACCCACTATGAGTGTGATACAAATCTGAAATGAGACGGCTATTTGGAAATAAAGTGCATCAAATTACACTGTGCATGGAAGATAAATTCAGTACGTGCATAACAGAGGTGGATGGTTTTTGGAGTAGAACATCAGAGGGTCACGTCTAGCTTCAGGTTTCCGTACATACTTATCAAAAACTAAGACTTCAGTAACAAAAGATAACCACAAAGTCTGGGATGTATTGAGGATGTATCACATTTGTGCCAATGCTATTAGGTGTAAGCATAAATGGTGAGCATTTTAGCACATGGAACTCACAAGTGTGCAATATAGTAGAGGATTGCCCATGCTGCTACATGTTCTCCTTTGGTTTGTATAAAGTGATAGTTAATTCCATGGAACACCAGAGATAAAGACTTCAGGTACACCAGCACTGCCATAAAGTAATGGATCTTGAAAACTGGGTGTCTGCAACAATAAACGTATATATCATAAAATTTCATTAAGCACTCTTATGCTCAAGGGAGAAATCATTACAACCAACCAATGCTGAAATATCAGTTAGTTCGGAAACTTAAATGTTCACGTCTCCAACCTAAAAATCAGAACACAATTACAGTTTTACCTGAGATATGAGGCTGTTAATGTGCTAACCACGAAGATTAATCCTAGGATTACTTGTTTTATGAATTCCACCAAATGTCTTTAAAGAATGAAGTACATCTAAACTGATTAAAAAGTAGTTTCCATCTCACACACACACATACAAACTTACCTCCACTATAAAAACCACAAAGTTCATGCTTCTCAGGGAAATACTCAGTATTTATTGTAAGAAGCATATGAACTGTGTAAAACCAATGTGACAAAATGCAAAGTTCCTTAATGCTACAGCAGATGGTATATACAATTACCAATGGGCTGTCAACTGTTAAGACAATTATCATTATGTCAGAACTTTACAGCAAAAAGAGTTCTAACACAGAACATCAAGCATGCAGATACTACACATACAGATTGCCTTAAAAAGGTTGAACTCACTTGCTCTTACACAAGATGAAAAGCCAGAAACAGCCTGAGAGGAAAAAGAGGAGAGACATCATGAAGTAAAGAGCTGGCAGTGGCATCTCACCAGCTGACAAGTAATTTCCACTGTTATTTTCTTCAATCTCCAACTATAAAAAATAAGCACATAATTATCTATTTCTTAACCATGCTGTATCAGATACAGAGGATGTACACATCATACAAGAAATAACAACAGCACAATTACAAATGAAAAGTTGCAAAAAAAATCTCTATTGGTCCAGAACAATCTCCAAGCTGAGAACCAAACCAGTGCCCTTCTGAACATGAAGCAGCAATGTAAACGGTGTATCGCAATGTGTGGCAATTCAATTAATTCTGGACAAAAAACTCTGTCATGTCCTATGCCTCCTTTATAAATTCTTCACGCTTCATAGCTTGTAAATGTGAAAATGAACTTACATTGAAATTAAGAGCCACTGGAAAACCATCCTTGTAATTTCGACAATTATGGAAGTAAAGGTTGTAGAGCCCTTCATCATCCTCAGTTTCCACAGACACCATAAACTATACAAAACATTTAAAAGATCAGTCTTTACACATGGAATAATCTGACAAATCCAAAGCCCTGCAAGCATACAAATCAGGCCATTACTGTATTTTAGTTGTCCACTGTCTGGATAAATGAGCAGGGTGATGTTACTGGGGTTTGTTTCATCTCTGCTGTCTATTATATACAATTACGTAGTTGGACAATAAAGCTCACAAACTCATTGTGGTAAAAGTGCTACATACCTCACTGCTGAATACCACCATGGTTGCCTTCAAAGTACTCCCCTTGGGAAGCTATGCATCGATGCCAGCGCCTAGTCCACCCTTCAAAACAATTTTGGAACTGGTTTTGTGAAAATGCCTTCAGAACTGCTGTCATAAATGTCATCAAAATGCCTTCCTTTCAATATTTCCTTAATCTTCGGGAAAAGAAAAAAGTCATTTCATTTCCACTCTTTCCAAGTTTAACAAGAAATTTAATGTTCATTCGCTGCTCTAATTCAAGCTCCGACATTCGTGCAGCGGCACACCAAAACACACGCAGACAGTAATAGATGCCACTCAGAAAGAGACTGCCATAGATCAACAACACAGCCGTGAAACGCTGATATGTCAACGCCATCAAATCATACTAAAGCTTTTGTCCAGTGCTGCCACGGCAAGCACACGGTGGCGAGTTTGCGAACTTAATTGTCCGACCACGTAAGTAAATTATGGGGATTATGGACAGGTCCATCAGAACATCCAGAACCACTAACCCAGGGACACAGCGTCATATCTCTGATGACACGAACCGTCTGGAACACATGTGAAAACCTTGAACCTCAAACATAAATCCTTTTGACAAGGCATTTTTCTGCAGACACTGGTTACTGTCCAGAGAACAAAATGCACATTCCGGAGAATACCTCCGGTCCCTTCTCTCAGGTAAACAGAAAGGGCACCCATTCTGTCAAAGAGTCATCACAAGGCATTCTCTTTTAATCTCCCGACTGAAGAGGAGGAGGACAAGAAGGATGAGGAAGAGGAAAAGGAGGAGGAGGAAGAGGAAAAGAAGGAGGAGGAGGAAGAGGATGAGGAGAATGAGAAGAAGAATGTGTATATGTGTTTGATGATTCCCCAACATGTACAAGTGTACCTGCCCTGCAGGACCCATTAGAAAAAGTTGGCCCTTACTGTAACCTACATTTTGACCTATTCAGTGTCTGGATATAACAGACATACTGAAGTTTGTAGGATGAGCCTGCCTGCACCTTCTCATGAAAAGAGAGGGCCCTAGCTGAGGTCTATGTTCTTCTGTGATGTGATGGTGCATCAGTGGGTAATTGGTCCCCGACGTTTTGAAAAAATATGGCAGTTTCATCTTCGAGTGTCCAAATGTCTAAGATACTTAAGAAGATAAGACCACCAACATGTTGTTGCACGACATCAAGAACCAATTAACTAGTTGTGCAGTAGCACATCCCAGAAGAACAGAGGCCTCAACTATACCAATGCAAAAGATTAGATACTCGCAAAGGACCCATTGTATCAGGCCTGTTAAATAATGTTAGTCTTGCAATATGTCTGACTCCAAACAGCAAGAACCCTTTACTTGTACTTGAAGATGGACAATCAGGGAATACGACCAATTTTGGAAAATATCAGAGCAAAACACTCCAATAATAGTAATAAAGCTTTAAAATTACAGTCCATCACAGTAGTGAACAAGTTTTTTATTTTGTTTGTTTTTCTTGAGTCACTGAATGATTCCTTCAATTGCTAATATTATGTAATGCCAATAATTCACAAATAATAATTTGGAAAGGGTGAAAAAGGAAGTGGCCACGGCATAATTTAAGAAACTAACCTTCATTTACTTGCAGGAACAAGAATCACATACCTCAGGATAACTGATCTCTGGACCAAGAACACCTTGTCATTTGAGACATCTTGTGATATAAATGCAGAGGTCAAAATTGCACTCAACAATTATGAAGTACATTTACAGTTCTACTGAGATGAAGTTCAGCATGCCGCAATTACACGCAAATGACAACGTACTACAGAGTATGGAAGCAATGAATACAGATAAAAGAATAATAATTACTGGATAATGAAAAAGGTTTTTTCATACCACAACCCGTTTAGGTGTATACATCAAATTATGACAACAGGTTGCATATAGGATTAAAAACTGTAGCATACTTTGGCAGCCATCAAAAATGCTATCTGAATCAACAAACTGTGAGAAAGAGCTGCTCAACTTACACTGGTATTGAAATAAGTAACTCCATCAGTAGTCGTTGGAATAATGGGCAACTTCAACTTCTCTAATTTTGGACATCTATTTTCCGTGACATGGACTGATCTGGTAACACCTGGGTTCCCTGCAGCTTTAACATTCAAAAGTCTGTTGTATTGCTTATAATGACAAGGCAGATACACCAAAACAAACTTGTCTTAGCTGTACTAACTCTCTACCACAAAACACAAAGATTTTACATTTACAATCCAAAGTCTAACAATGGATATGATCCTAAGTCAATTTTATCCATCTCCCTGCTTCACAATCTAATTCATTCAGAACCATCTTCATTTTAACCACCCATTTCTTTCAATGTCTTAAAAGTTATCATTTCATGAAAACTGAGTCAAGAGACTTGTTTAAGCAAAGCAAAATACTATATTCTCTTTATCTGAAATCCTAATTTCATATTTCCAAAAGAAAAGTTCACTGTATCCCAAAATGTACATAACACAAAACTTTTGCAGCATTAAATTACACTTTCGTCCAGCTCTTTTTGCATCTACACTCTGTTAACGATTACCAACTGAATGTAACAAGCTGTGTGGTGGATAGTAATGCAGCATTTGCCTTCCATTAACTGACAGTTGGTGGAATCATGTTCATGTGATGCCTCTGTTTCTTACTGCATAACAGAGATCTGGAAACTAAATGTAGTGGATGACATTTAGAGTGAGAGCACTAAAGTGCTTTAATTAATCAGGACAGTAAGTCTCGTAAGTGAAATTTCTGGAACTTCTCCCATGATGAAACACTCCTCACGTAAAGATTTCCATATGGGTAAAGATTCAATTTACACACAATGAAGAGCATCCCTGCCATCTAATCATGAGGAATCAAGAAAAAAGAGGCACACTGATCAGCATTACCATTCAATGGTGACTACAATAATTATGGAAATGCAAATTCACAGGTTAGGTGAAGTGAAATAAATCACATTAAAGTAAAGCTTTCCATGTGCTAAATTAAGCATCACACAATGAAGGCATATACAGGAGTGGAGATACAGCTCCATGTATTTTTAAACCCAGCACTAGATGGAGAGGAGTGGTCAGCTTCATGTCCTGACAGCTTTAGCCCTGGGGTTCAGCCCTCAATACCTGTTCAGTAGGATGCTGGGTGGGTCCCAGAACTAGTCTAGGTGTTTTGGACAACAAAAATAACCTTCAACCCTGCCAGAATTGAACCATGATTTCTTGGCACTCCAGCTTGCTGGATGGTCACCATACTGGTTATGGTAACCACATTCCCACACAATTCCACAAGTAAACTCATATCACTTAAAAGACACAAAATATTATACATGACACCATCATTTAATAACTCTTAATGAGGATGAAAAAACATAGTTTCTAATTTAATAGAGCAGTTACAAACAGTGGTGAGAAAATCCATTACACAAATGAAATGCCAATACTTATTCATTGTGAACTAAGCTTATTACACTCTCCTCGAATATTCTGTTTACATCCACTCAACAGTACCCATGAAGTGTACAACAAAGAGAAATGTTCATTCAGCTCTACAAAAGCAAGGGAGTCATGTCTCATAAAACTGTTATAAATATCAAACTGTTAAAAAGCATCAGCTCAGGCTTTTATTATGATTCTGCCTATGTAGCAGAACATACTAAAATTAAATGCCACCTGTCTTACATAATATATATTGCAACAGACTTCACAAAGGGTATGGATAATAACTGACTGACAATATCATGATACAGAAAACTGTGATGGTCTGGCAATGGTAAAGGTAAACATAAACAGTCCCAGTAATAAATCTAATGCAAATTCATTTACACAATGCTTCTTATACTGAAGTATGAATGTGCCGACAAATGTATGGATGAACATGATTTCCCCATAAAAATTTATGTTAGGTTATGGTGGGATACGCTCAAACCACAGAACTTCTAAAAATATACATGTGCAGACTGACATAATTTCTTCCAATTAGTTTGCACTGGACTGCTATGAACACAGAGCAACAAAAACAGGCACCTGAACATCAACATCAGATCTCTTCACTATTCTCTTTTTTGCACAGGCTACATAGAAAACCTTTAAAATGAGACAAGGTGTGTTACATTGCTACTGAATTATGCTTCATGGCAAGCACAGTATGTTCATAAAACACACACCAGATCTATCATATACATACCTTGGTCCCCTATTCCTGTGGCATTTCTCTTTTGTCGGTGCTGAGGTAGAAGAAATTGGTCACTTAAGTGTGATGTTCCATCACCCCTTTTTGATCGCACTGCTGTCACTGGTTCACTATCATTTGATATATGAATTGATTGAAAATCATGACTGCAACTTATTTGTAACCTTTAAGGGAAAAATATATATTAAGATGATTATTCCAACAATATTCATCAACTATCATCAGCCATTAGTATTTTCTTTCAAAATATACTTGTGGTTTTGCTGTTCTCTTTCACCTTTACTTGTTACTAAAGGACTGTAAGAGATTTATGTCTTAGTAACATTAAGCTGTTAAAAACTATACAATGATTTATGGAATTTGTGATGTATAAGAGTATATAATGCGCATTTATTAAATTTTGTACAAGCTCAAGAAGGTGGGAACTGATACTTATGAGAATATTAAACCTTCCTCTTCAAAGGATGCCACAGGCCATATGCAAGTTTCCAAGTGTTTTTGCTGCTTTAAAGATGGGTGCACATCCGTACAAAGTGATGAGGACACTGGATGTCCTTCAATGAGAAGAAATGATAGCAGAAGTGTGTGATATGCCAACAAGAGATCAAAGACTAACCATTAGTGGAATAGCCAAGGAACTAGAATTTCATTTTGGCTCATGCCAGGCCATTGTAACTACAGATGTGGCCATCTGACCTGTCAACGAAGTTCATCCCATGGCTGCTGACAGAACAGCAGACCACCTGCCTGTAGCCCCTGATTTGCTTGAATGTGCAGAAGCAGATGAAATTTATTTAAAAACATTGTAAATGCTGATGGCACATTGGTGTATGGTTATGACAAAGAAATGAAACAACTACCATCACAATAAGTATCTTCATCATCACATCCCTGAAAAGCATATCAAGTTCAATGCAAGACAAAGGTAACTCTTATCATTTTTTAATAAAAAGGTAGTATCAACCATACATAAATTCCATAAGGCCAAACTGTAAACCAGCCTTTTTATTTAGAAGTGCTATGACATATCTCTAATGCCACCCACCATAAATGGCCAAGAATATGGCAGTCCAATGCAAGGAAAATTGATCACAATGCACTGGTACACTCGGCCCCACCTCTGCACCAATTTCTGCGCACACATCACATTCCATAGGCATGTAACCCACGTACTCCCCAGGGATGGCCCCACATGACATTTTCCTCTGCCCCCAGTCTAAGAACACCTTCTAAGGTACATGATTTGAAGATGTGGAAATGATCACACTCGATGTAATGCAGCAACTTTCAAAGAACTGAGATTGCTTACACTAATGAAAGAGCTGCTGGAATAAGTGCATTCAAGCAGAGGGGCCCACACTGCCATCAAGAAACATTTAGTGTTGTTAGTTGCACAGCATCAGTCCAGATACTTTTTGATCAAGCCCTGTATTGTAAATATATGTGTCTAATGATTAATTAGTCACCACCATCAGACAAGGAGATGAATATAACAGATCTGGTATTTACACAGCAGAGACTATTAAGGCTATGATCTTCCAGAATGTGAAATTCAGTACTCTACACAGTTCATTTGCAGAGAGACTGCCAATCTTACTTTCTCCGGTTTCTAAATTTTTTTATGACATGTTAATTTTAAAAATACACTGTTTGTAGTAAATTGGAAATGTATCCATTTGTACTTCAAAATACTACTCACAACTTTTTCTTCAGATCAAGTGTGAAATATAAAGTTTCACTGTTGTGCCCTGAATGAGTCTGATCTTGAAGCATACACACATCCTGGTGGCTGTCCAAGTATGGATTCACAGCATCATTTCTTCTGCGGTCCAGGCTGAACCCAAACTGTATAAAACAGAACACAACTATTCTTAAATTTCAGAAAGTAATGTGTCTATATCTGTAACATACGCAGCACAAACCTTGCCAAGAAGTGTTATACATCAGAGGTCCTCAAACTTTTCTGTTGTGCCAACCAATAAAACAGCAATTGGTTCTCCAAGGAGTGATACACCTTACCTGTCTCAAACTGATCAGTAAAAATAACAGTCTACCAATATAATTATTATGGTATTAGTAAATACTAGATTTTAGGTTCTCACAGTGGTGTTACTGGGAATTCAAGTCTTCTGTGAGGTGGCACTATGTTGTTGGATGAGTGGTTCCCTGATGTTTCAAAGGATCATAGTGCCTTCATATTCAATGGTCAGGCAGTCTTCAAAACGTAAAGAAACACTCATCAAACGACACAATATAAAATCTCAGAAGACTTGCATCTTCATGTCTCAATACATTTATTTAAAGTACTAAATATTCAGAAAGTCAACCTGGAGTATTGGGAGTGTTCTTAACCATTATGCAACTTTTCCATACCACATCCATGAATGGAACATGCATAATTGTGTATGTGTCCTATTTCAGTGATCAGTAACACTGCTCTCAAAAATTGAGCAAACCAATGCAACTACTTCCGAAAACATGGAACGTACAAGAACGGCTCTAGCTATTCATATAACTTAAATGTAATACAGCTCAGAGTGGGGGGTGGACGCCCTCATACGGAAAATAGTGTGTGCACTTGGAGCTACATAGGAAGACTGGGGACAAAAGGACCTTGTAAAGTCACAAGTGGGTAAACGCACATAATATACGACTTACCATGTCTTGTTCACTGTACGGAATAGCATGGAAATTCCGAAGCTTCACGGTAAGCCATCCACCCTTGTAGAAACCAAACATACTGAGTGCGATATATTTACGTTCATCATTCTATAATCATACAAACAATGACGTAAAAACTGACGATAAACAAAGTTTCGCAATTACCTAATATCAAATGTACGAAGTACAAAAGCATTCACTGGCACTTCTACCGAAAGCTACATTTATATTCCACACATTTAAAGACACAATTGACAAAGGACATACGTACTTTTACTTCCAATTTATGAATCCTCGCACAACAGTTCTGCAGAATTACAGCAAGCACTATTAACGCACAACAAACTTTTACTTCCATTTTTGTTAGCACTTATCACCCAGTAATGACCACCACAGACCATCTTTTGTTAGCGAATATCACTTCTGCTGCCAACTTAATTGCTACCACAGTTTGACAAATGGGACACCGCAGTCGTCATCCATGCCTACTGTAAACTGTGCTTGCCTCTGCGTATCGGTATAATTGCCAAGTGACACCACTGGTGTCATACCGTAAAATTAACACACACACATAACTGCAGTTGTATTAACGACTATAACAAATACTTCTGTCTGTAGAATTACAGGAATAGTAGCCGACTGTGTGATCGATTAGTATGTCGAAGTTTCATAGGTGTAGTTCTGAGAGGTACTGGCAGAGGGCAGGTTTATGAACATCCTAACTATGGCGCGCCGATGATTGGTAGAACTATTGGACGGTTTTACAGTGACTGACATCAGCGGCGTACCTGGTGGGAGGGTTTTGGGGGGGGGTTACCCACTCCGAAATTCCAAAGGCCTCCAAAATCGTGCCAAACTCAACTCGATTGTGAAAAATGTTAAAAATTGCTGAATTTAGGACGCCAACACCCCAAGACGTTCCTAAAAAAGGCAGTAAAATTCTTAAACTACCTAGGTTCGCAATTGTTTTACATTAGCAATGACAGATAAATAGGTTGTCATCATAAGTAGTCTTAAAGTACTAAAAATTAAGAAAATTTTACTATATGAAATGAAATTTCTTGTACCAAATTACAGCTGCCTCCAGAACCCCTGACTAGGGGCTACTG
>Ga0136643_10002858_pt1 | contig 22815 bp, 20 predicted proteins | sample TergutLab28metaG_FD_96883 | JGI IMG/M metagenome (GOLD analysis project Ga0136643, IMG submission 96883) | Labiotermes labralis P1 segment gut microbial communities from Petit-Saut dam, French Guiana - Lab288 P1 (version 3) (version 3) | ecosystem: Host-associated > Arthropoda: Insects >... | reverse complement strand
GCGCATGCATATAGCTAGTCCTTAATTTCCCTAGACAACCTGATGATGGCCAATAAAGGCCGAAACATGTAGTTGTTTCCATCACAGTCATTAAATACACCTCAGTGATTAAGTTGTGTTTGACTACACACCTTTTCCTAGTTTCACACACACAACGGGGATGACACACTTCCTAGCCTTAATAAGTTCATGTGATGTGGGTCATGATTGGCGTTTATTGTGTTTGCCCAGAAATTTAATATTTTTTTCCCTAGTTTCTTTCAAGTTACTTCTTGAAGTTAAGAAACCTGAATGAAACTGATGGAAATCAAAAGATGAGAGTTCCAGTTCTTAAGAAGTATCATGACAACAAAGTCTGTACCTAAATTCACTACCTTCACACACAAAAGAAGCAGGAAATGTACACCTGATTTTTAAAGTTCACATTTATGTTGTGAATTCATTTGGTAATACTTAAGATTGATTGAAATATGTTTACAGTTCATTTGCTTTCAAAACCAACCAAGTGGGAATATTCATAGTGTATCAATGTTAGGTACAGCTTTTGTGTGAACTGTTCATTATTTTTTCAACTGTATTTGATTCAGGCATGCAGTTTGATTCAGCTATGTAGTAATGAAGTAGAATGCTTGGCAGTTTGTGTTACCATTACTAGTTTGTTGTAAATACATTGCTTCAATTTATGCAATGTAGTTTAATGTTGGAGACTTCAGTACTGAATTTATACATATATGGGGAAGTTTATGAATTGTAAAGAAGTGGCAGAAATTTTATGTAAGTCAACACCATTTCTGGGATGTAAAATTTTCATTCTATTTTGCTAGAATTTTAAGTTTGAGAATTTAAAGTGTTAAGCAAAACAATAGCATGTCTGAATCCACATGTGTATTCACAGCTGTAAAATGTATTAATTTGTGTGCAGTTAAAATAAATAAATTGAATGTTAATGTGCTTCAGGGTGAAGTACGAGATGCAGCAGTGTCAGGCAATTTAGATGCTCCTGAGGGTGGATTTGATGCTATTATGCAGGCTGTGGTCTGTAGAGATAAAATTGGATGGAGAGAGAAATCTAGAAAATTATTGGTCTTCTCAACTGATGCTGGTTTTCACTATGCTGGAGATGGAAAGGTAGGAAAGTTAATAGTTGGTTAGTCACATGCTTAGTATGCAGTGGCAGGGAGCATGGACCTGTACTGGAAAAAAATGGGACAGTATTTTTCCATTAACCCTTTAAATGCTGAGTTAAATCCCATCTGCCCTTTGCAAGCATTATTCGGAGCTCAGCATATTCTCCATTTTAGTATGTGAAGGTTTAAATGTACAGCCTTTTCATCCAGACAGGAAAACACTGTCCTGCAGTGGGCATATGAATTGGATAGTGCTTCAGCCACAGCAGAAAACTAGTATTGAAAGGCCCATATGCTAAAGTTTAGTTACATGGGGGAAAATATGTGTACATTCTTACGTGGGTCTGATGTGGACCTATGAGGTAAAATTTACGTGGAGAGAATGTTGTGTCTTATTGTGTATGTTTGTTAGATACAGCTGAACAGGCCTTTGATTTATGCTCTCTGTTCAAATGATGTTGGTTACCGACTGTTGTAAGGTTTTGAATTTTGTGTTGCTGAATAGTGTATTGTGATGCGCAAAAAGAAGCACTTTTTTTTTTTTAACATGAATTAACTGTGACTTTGTGATGAATACTATTTCAAACCTGGACCACATAATATGATTATGTAGCTTCACACACCAAATTTGGTTTGGTGGTCATTGTAAACCTTTGTGCTTAAACCTGAAAATTTTAACTCAAAACCATGCAGAAACTTTGAATTATTGTTGTTTCCATCATATTCTTATATTTTTTACAGTATTCAGAATAAGCATCAGTTATTTCTATGGACCACACTGGTGAAGACAGTGCATTTTTTTGCGAGGGAGGAACTTGAGTTTTAAATGTAATTTAGATGAATTTTTATGCTTCAGAGTTTGAGACTGTGGGATACACAAATTGTGAATGGACATGAAACTGTCCAGCTTAGCAGCTGTTTATTCTGACTGCCTGTAGAAATAAAGTTTTGGATTTGATGTTTGTTTTGATTTGGAACACTATTCAAAACTGGAGGTGAGCAACCAGGCTCTTATACCCATGCATACCTTGTGGGTGCTGTTTAAGAAGGAGGCGCTTTGTGCTAAATCTAGATACATGAATTCCTGAAGACTGGTGTGTTGAAGGATGTCCAGAGAACCTGTTGTACTTTTTTAACATTAACCAAGTTTACACAGTCACTGTTACGGAAACATGATTTATGTTTTCTTTGCAACGATTTGTTTAGAACAGAGAGCACTTTTTCCTAGTAACAGAATTATTCCCACTAATACACTTATTACTTACAGTTCATGACCATTGAATCCAGATCAGAAGAACTGTCTCCAGATTATTAATTTATTTTGACCTAACACCAGACCTCTCACTCTCTGGTGTCTGGACAAGTAATGGCATAACTACCGAGGTATCTGGGGTAGTGCAGTTAATGAAATGGTATCCATTGCTGACATTAATGTAAAAGCAAACCAAGAGGAAGGCTGTTGCAGGTGTAGTCATGAATTGATAGTCCTAAAATGTTAAAATTTACAAATTCAGAATTTAATTCCTGTACTTATATTGGGATAGGTTCAGTGAATTGTGGTAAAGTGAAAGTATAGTCATCCGTGTACATGTCATGAAGGTGTATAGGGGGAGTGGAGGTATAATTTAATTCATCCTTTACTTTGGAACTGGATGGTGAGTGGTCATTCTCATGCATGTGCCACTTTAACCAAATGTGAAGGAACCCCAGTACCAATTGTATAGGGATTTGGACCCCAGATTGCTCAACCTGTAGCTTACTCATTATTCTGTTCGTTTTCATCTCCTAGTGAATTATGGTGTGATTGACCTTGCATGCAATTTTGTTTGCTCTGCTTTGCAATTCCAGCTTGGTGGTATTGTTAAACCTAATGACGGAGAGTGCCATCTGGATACACGTGGAGAATACACTCACTCAAAGCTTCAGGATTATCCATCGATATCACAAGTGAACCTCAAGGTGCGCCAAAATACTATCAATGTGATCTTTGCTGTAACAGCTGAACAGATCCATGTGTATGATCGGCTGAAGGATAATGTTGAAGGAGCCTCATCTGGAATGCTGTCACATGACTCTTCCAATGTAGTGGAGCTTGTACGAGAGCAATACAATGTGAGTGCTGTTGTCTGGTGTCATCTCATACATTACTTATTTAGATACATTATTACAAGTGTGTCATTTTATTGTTGGTTTTCATAACAGTGGTTCCAGTGAATATCTGACTACCTGTATCCGGTTCCCTGGTAGCATAATTAGTTGTTGCTAAACAGTATATTTGCCAGGGTACCATATCCTGCCCATAAGGAAAGCCAGGTAACAAATTTCTGTCATGAGGAATCTCTAAGTTATTCCGATGCAAAATTTTATAAACCACTCCTTGTTGTATTGCCAACATGGGGATTATGCATATATTTTACCTTTATCAGCCCCTGTCCTGTTAAATGTAGCTCTTCATGGCCAAAATGGTTTATGCTGTTGCACAGAGGCGCAGACGTGGGCATTTGAAACAAAAATAACTTCAGCCAAAAGCTGCTACATTAGGACTGAATAGCCATACAGTAAAGGTTAAAAGAGCAGTAGGTGTCAGTATGTATCAAATCATGCAATTTTATGTGATTAGCCTTAAACATCTGAGTTGGTATTTAAATTGTAGGACATGGTTTGTGAAAAATCTGTTAGTTGAATAGAAGAAGCTAAAATTTTGAAGTAATTGGCATTTTGTGGAAAGTAAAACAGAGATTGTGCAGGATGTCCTGAAAAGGTGGTAAATTTTGATGTTGGCTAAGTACATAAAATGAATTTCTGGGGGTTCTTTATGCATGGATTCTCATATGTGAACATGGGCCATTTAAAGGCTAAAGTATTGAACTCTTAATGTAATTATGCATGCTAATACAGGATATATGTTTGTGATACATCTCCCTGAAATGTTTTATGCCACAATGCATGAACTTGCTGATTAACTGAACATCAAAACTCCGTATCTTATATCGTGCCATTGTCCTGTGTAGTGCAGGGAACAGCAAATACTTGATTTTGTGTCTGTATGTATTTTTTTCTGATTTCTCTCCATCCTACTTTCTTGTCTGTCATGTGGTTTGTAGTTGGTGTTCAAAGTAAGAGGCATCACTGTGTAAAATACTTGATAAAGAACTCTTATATGAAAAAATTCCTTGTTATACTTTATTATGATATGTGTAAGCTATTTGTTTTACATATAATGAATGTTCAGCATCCCAGAAAGTAAGTAAAGTGGCATCTGAATGATGGAGAGAAATCAGAAAAAGTATATACAGGCACAAAATCAAGTATTTGCTGTCTTCTGCACTACACAGGACAATGGCATGATATAAGTTCTGGAGTTTTGATTTGAGGCCTGTGAAAATTGGTGTTCTGGTATGTTATAAATATGTCTTGTGAACTAAAGAACTGTTAGTTTGACACAACTTTCTATTCCTGTATTACCGACATACAGAACTGGACATGGCATGTGTAAGCGTGAGAGATTTCAGGCTTCCACTGCGATGCTGTAGAGGCCTTCGCCCTTCAACGCTGCGTGTGTCGGTAGTAATTTGCTATCATTTTAGGACAGACTATCGCTCCTCTGTGAGGATCCAGCAGTCCAATTTTTGGCCTATCTATATACACTACCTAAAATCCCAGAAGAGTGAAGGCCTCGTGTGTAAGCTTTTTCTCATGCTGTATATCTCACAACTCGGACTGTTATAAAGCTTGTAGAATATGCACTCATGTAATGTAATGCTGTTATTAATTAATACATGGGTTTGGCAACAGTTTGCCATGGTGACTAGATTTGTGTATGGTGGCAATTGATATTTTTGAGTTCTGAGTATGGAACTTAACCTTGTGTCACCCTTCTGGCATCTAGAACTTAAAAGATCTACTTGTCATATGAAAATGCATGTAATAAAACATCCCTAGAAATTCATTCAAAAACAAATTGCTTACTCTTCTTCAGGTGCAACTGCTATTCTTTATTTTGGTATAGAATTTTTGGACAGACATTAAGCGATTTGTTTTTGAATAAGTCACAAATACAACTTGATGTACCCCATTAAACTACCGAGAAATTAATTTTATATGTTCAGACAACAAGGAGATGTAGAGTATTTTTAAGACATGTTGCATTATCTCTGTTTTTATTATTCACAAAATCCCATGTATTTCTTAATTTAATTTTGTCGTTTTCTATTCAAGTAATATGTTTTTCATTAACTGTGCACTAAAATGAATATGCTCGCTGGGTGGAACAAGGTTAAGGTAGGTCACAGATTTCTGGAAAATTTGGGCATCCCCAAATTAATAAAGTGTAATCCAGTCTATAAAGAGGCTTAAAATGTGACATGTGACTTGTCTGTTTTTATCTGGTAGTTAACATTTATAATGATAGTATTGTTGTGTAAGTTTGTTGCATAGTTATGTGAATACATATTGGTTTTATTTCAGAAAATATCTTCGTCTGTTGAGATGAAGGATAACGCAACAACAGATGCAGTTAGGGTGACCTACTACTCTGCCTGCAAAGGAAGTGGGCCAGCAATTCAGACAAACAAGTGTGATGGCTTGAAGGTCGGTGATGTGGTCAAGTTTGAGGCTGAGGTGGAAGTTACAAATTGTCCATCAGATCCTAGGAAATGGAAACAGATCTTCAAAATCTATCCGGTTGGAATTAATGAATCTCTTATTGTTGATCTGGAAATGCTTTGCAGCTGTCCATGTGAGGAGGAGGGACATCCAGTGAGTAACAAATTATAATGGTCATGAATGTGAATAGCACTTGTGCGATATGGTTAAGTAAATTTTCAGTAGACTTTCTATCAGACTTAGTTTACTATACGTTTCCAACTGTCTTAAGTTGTCTGGCATCATGTTATGAAATAGTCTGTGTATTGTGGAGTGTAAAGGATGAGTAAGGGAGCAAGTGTAACGTATTGTGGGTCTTGGATAACTGAGGAAACTTGCAAAACAGCTTGGTCTGGATAGTTGGCCCCTGTACTGAAATTTGAACACAGGACCCTGGGCCTCCCAAATACAGAAGTGCTGACCATTCAAGTGCAGTGTTTGCTTGTTTATGCTTAACCTTTTGAGGGCAGGATTAAATGCCTACTGTGATCTGCAGAAGACCCCAGCAGACCAAAATTTGGAGGATTATGTAAGAGTGGACATAATTTGTCATGGCAGTAGTTGACATTTGGTGTTCTAAGCATTGCATCATGTGTTATGTATTTGTAATTTTCAGTATCCGATGGTTAAAAGTAAGTGCCCTCCAACCCAGAAAATATACATTACAAATCTACTGCAATACGGATGGAAATAGCCATCTTTGTTGTAGGGTTTGTTGGTCTGTTGGTTGTTTCATTCTGTTGCACTCTGAACTTGTATCTTAATTTACCATCCTGGGACTGCATTGCATGCTGAAATTTGCTGTAACTGCATTTTACTGTAAATGAGTTACATGGTAGTGTGTTACTTTTTGGTGCATGGGTTAAGCCATCTTGTTTTAAGTACTTTGGCTGTGTTACAGCAACTATCTTCAGTGTGTGTGTGATACAGGAGGAGGATGTAGCCTGATGCATAGTTTTTACAGTGGTAGTAATGGTCAGAGGTGTGTAGTAAGTTGATGTCCAGTGGGAATGACCCAGGGCATAATATCTCTCATAGTAGGAATAATGGTAAAAGCTGCAAGTGTAGTGATATTTAGTAGGAAGGGACCACATGAATAAGAATAACATTTCAATAAAGATAGGTGTTACTGAATATACCCTGTTGCATTAGTCCTCATTCTTGAAATTGTGGGCGTGTTCGGCTGTCTCTTTACCTTCCCTGTTTGTGTAATGATAATAAGTGTGGATGTTTGCCAGTATGTCTGTTTTGTGTATTGGCAGTCCTGTTGTAATTAAAGCTTTTATGACTGTAATAACAGTTATCGTAATTTCATTGCAGTCACTCGGAAAGAAGGCCGAGCAGTGCTCAGGGTTTGGCACATACAAGTGTGGCATTTGTGAATGTGATAAGACACATTTTGGACGGACTTGTGAGTGTGATAGTGAAAATATTCATGGACCTCCTGGTCTGCCTTCGGGTGGTTGCCGACCAGACAATACATCTATAGCGGACTGTTCAAGACGGGGCACCTGCGTATGTGGAGTGTGTGAATGTGAGACAAGAGAGAATCCCGAAGAGGTAAGACCTTACTGTGAGATCAAACAAGAATTTTCACTTTCTTTTGCAACAGTATTTCAGAATTTTCTTGTCAAAGTATTTAGCCTTTACAAAGAAATTTCTTATCTTATTTTCACTGATGACTCTTCTTGTCAGAATTACATGTGATTAACACAGGTACAGTAGCACTGTCATTTGAAATGCCAAAAATTATAATGGTCAGAACATTAGTTTTACCATTTGTTTTCTGTGTGCAGTTGACGTCCATTATAATGAGAGTCTGTAATAATATATAAAAATGTCATTATATTGAATTCTCCTTGTAGCCAGGGGGTACACGGTGGCACAGTTGGTTGAGGCACTGCTTTGCAAGTTGGAAGGTTGTGGATTCAATTCCTGATGATGTCATTGGAATTTTTCATTGACATAATCCGTGGGGTTGACTCAGCCTCTAACAGAAATGAGTACCAGGAATATTTCCTGGGGTAACGGTGGCCGGTACATAGGGCTGACAACCTTACCACCTTCATGTGCCAATTGTCTTGAAATCTGGGAGTCTGTACCTACTGGAACCCACTGGGCCTGTCCAGGCCTGTAATGGGATTGCTTTTTTGCTTTACCTCCTTATGGCCAAATCTGCATCTGTAGTCATATGCACATTTTTGCAGAAGTGTCATTGTAAGTAGTGATAGTGTGGGAGTTTGTAGAGTGTATTTATGAGCTGTTGTGCCAAACTGAAATTGCAATTGAATTATGTGGGTAAATTAGAACTCTAGTATAGCAGTGAAAATTATGATGTGTGGGTTTAATAATAGTGAGAATTTCTGTTAGGTGTGTGCACTGAAAATGTGATAGAGCGACTTATCGTTACATAGCATTATGTCTATAACACTATCCAAAGTCATGGCAGCTGTAAGGATGTGTCAAGATACATTGATTTCAGTTGTGTTCGTGGAAGTGTAATGTTCCACCTGATTGGTGAATCATTTACCAATTACATTTTCAGCATCTTGAGAGTAGAATCACCATGCAAGTACACTGAAAAAGAGGGGATTTGAAACTTTACCATTATGCACAGAACTTGCCTCTTCCGCATTTAGTTCTAGCTTATTATTATTATGGACTCATTGAAAGTTTCTCAGATGTTGACAAGAAGACTTGGGCCATACACATGTAACACCATTATATCTGCCTCCGTGGTTCTGAACTATTAAGTGTTAAAGATAAATAGAAAATGTCGCATTCGTCTCTAATTCATTATATTAACTCTTGGAAAAAGAATACAGAGTGGGTATGTATTAGATGAGAAACAATGATAAATTCAACTACTCAGACATGTAATACAGATTGATGTTGTTTCTAGATCTGTTTAATGCTACCTGTGAATGTCAGCAGCAGTGAAATACAGCCCTGTTCCTGCTGTGTTTTGTCAGTGGTTTTAAGTGATTTTCATTGTGAGATTGTAGTTGGTCTCTAAGAGGGGGAAAGGGACCTTATTGCAGAAAATGTTAGTTGGTCATAAGTGGTGGGTTGAGCATTGTGTTTTGGTTGAAATTTGGTAATGATTATTGTAATTGTACACATGTGAAGAAACTTAATTCCAGAGGGGAAGACACCTTGGCTAAATAAAAAAGTTAGCAACACAAAAAATAATTTTTTTGGTTGTCTGCTTTTGTAGGTGATCTCTGGTGAGTACTGCGAATGTGACAACTTCTCCTGTGATTATGCCAATGGTCTGCTGTGTTCTGGTCCAGACCATGGCACTTGTGTATGTGGCAAGTGCCAATGCAAGCCAGATTGGACAGGCGATGCGTGTGATTGTCGAGCCTCTAACATTACCTGTATCCCACCCCCACCAGGTGGTGGGGAAATCTGCTCAGGCAATGGAGACTGCAAGTGTGGAGCATGTGAGTGCTACGAAGGGAAGGAAGGGCGTTACACCGGGAAGTTCTGTGAGAAGCAACCAGTAAGTAGGAGGGAATATTCTGCAGGGAGCAATTAGTAAATAGAAATGGAAGATTTGTAAGTAGCTTCCAGTAGGTAGAAGTGAAAGTTTACAGAAACTTGGAGTAAGTAGAAATGTTAAGTTTTTGCAAGAAGCTTCCAGTAAGTAAAGGGAAAGTTTTGCAAGAAGCTTTGAGTAATTAGAAGTGTATGTTTTGCAAGAAGCTTCTGTAAGTAGAAGGGAATGTTTTGTAAGAAGCTTCCAGTGAGTAGAAGGGAAGTATTTGCAGCTATTAGATGATTCAGCTGTTAACTTTATGTGATGGTGTTCAAAAGTGTGGTTTGAGCTCATGAAGTGTGGATAATTTTTATTTTAATTATATATATGACCTGAAAAGCACAAGAAGGGAAACTAAACACATTGAGGTACGTAATATGGTCAAGTTCTGAAATCATGCTGCTTGACTATCCACATGTTGCTGTTGTCTGTGACTGTCATGCATAGGAGATGTATGGAGGTCAGTAGGGAACTACCAACATCTGCAGGTGGTATAAGTTCCTCAGTGAGGCTAGTTATGTTTGTATAAGGACAAGCTCCAGTAAATTAGTTACTGACACTGAGGAGAATGAAGGATGAGCAGTTGTTTATTTTGCAGTCCAGGAAAGTTGACAAGTTGCCCAGCAGTTAAGTGTGGCACGGTCAACAGCGCACAAAATTTTGCTAATTAATGTGGGATATCATAGTTACAGATACCAATTGTTGCAGCATATTACAGTCCAATACAAAGGAGTTTGTTACACATTTTTGAATTGAAAATAATGAATGAACTTATACAGCAAAAACTGTGTTTGGTTATGCAGCCACTTTCTATGTGTCTGGGCGTTTTAGGATATGTGGGAGAGGAACAGTCTGCAGGCACTGATGATTGAAGGTACATTGGACAGTCCCAAGTTCAGTGACTTTGGTGCTGTATCCAAACAAAAAGAGTTGGACCCTTCTCTTATTTTGCGGATATGCTGAATGTGTTTATTGTACGTAAATACGTTGGAGGAATTTCTCATGTTTATCTTATTTTGGAAGAAGAGGGCCCTAATGGCACACTGTTCCAGCAAGACGGAGTGTTGCCACATTTTCACATTCCAGTTTATTGTCCCTTGGTTTGATAGTTTCCGCAGAAGTGATTTGGCAGAGGTATCCCTTTCCATTTGGTTACTCTGTTTTCATGAATTTACATCAGTCATTTTCTTCTGGGAGTGTGTACAAGATGCTGTTTGTGGTCTGCCAATACTCACCACTTTGCTGGAACTTAGGGAGGGTGCAGGCACTGATGGTAACACTTACACCCACCATGCTTATGAAAGTGTGGAGTGAACTTTACATACAGATATGATACCTGCTAGGGTACTCACAGTGCCCTGATTGAACACCTGCAAACTGTTACATATAGATCACAAGAACATGATCATGTAATGTACCAAAATATGTTTAGTTCTCATTCCTGTCCCTCTTATTGAGGCCTATTACATTAAAATCTACATTTCATGTGTTTAGCCTATATAATATTCATTCCCCCTCCCCCTGCCTAGACCTTCCACTTTTCTTTATATTCTGGATCCCAATTTTAATGCAGTATGGGGTGTCACACCTCATTCTTCTGTACATGTTCTGTTTTTATTTGTAGTTTTTTATGTAAGAAAAATGTTTATGTTTTGTCTATCATTTTGAATTCTTCCCAGCAACAGACTTTTATCTTACACAGAAACATTTTCTTGGCAGCCCATATCCTGCTAGTGTATTTTTTTTTTGTATCGGTTTTTATCACTATTGTGGATGATCGTATTTTAAAATAAGATTTCAATCCCTAATGCATGGAGTAGTAAAATAAATAAATTTTGTATGTTTAAAGTACTTTCTAAGTTGTTAAAACATATACGTGTGTTTGTAGTTCTTAACATCATAGACACCAGTATTGACTGTATCCATTTTGTTATACTCATGTAAATTCTGTGCTTAGGACACTCTTGGAAGATGTCAGTTGTTTAAAGAGTGTGTACAGTGCCAGATGTACAAGACTGGGGCTCTCACCGCTCAGGAGTGTACAGACAACTGCACTTTCACCCCTACCTCTGTTGATGTCATAGAAGGTACAAGAATTTAAATTGCTTATGAACTATTTTATAGATGTCCATTCTGTTTTATAAGTAATTTATCTATCTGCACACTGTGTTTATTATGGCTTGTTTGTGTAACTCCAGTTGTGCTTACACTTTTCTGGGGATTGAATAAATTGCCTAAATTATAGGAAAGAACAAATTGTGGGAATAGGAAGATCATTAGTTGGAACTTTACGTAACCCTTACTTAGAAGGCTCAGCAAATAATACATGTAAATGACTGAGCATTAATGATGTTTTTGCAACATATAATTCCCTGAATCTAAAAATACACAATAATTATGATGCAGGTTAAAATTATTGGCTGAATGTTATGAAAGGGTATGAACTGATTAAAAAGTGTATTTACCTTGATGATTGTCATGCCAGGTTCACTCTAAACACTGTTTTGTTTCAATTTTTAAGCTACATGTTTTGATCCAGTACATTGATCATCTTCAGACTTTATATGAAAACAGTATGTAAAAGGTAGAAAGTGCATCTTCTGCTATACACTAGGATTATGACATCTTGTAATTTACTCTTAACAGATCTCATAATCTAAGCATATAACAGAAAATGTGCTTTCTATCATTCACATATTGTTCTTATAAAAAGACTGACGATGAACCATATACAGGATCGAAACGTGTAGCTTAACAATTGAAATGAAACGAGTTGTGTGCATACTGAACCTGTGTTTGTATCGAATGACAGTTTAGTTACTTCTTCAGAGAAAATAATCTAATACCTTGTTGTCCTTGGTTTGTTTGTCTTCTTTCTCTGTGTGTGTGAAGTTCCTGAATTTTTACAGTGAGGACTTTTGTGTAATCTTTATGAAATACACAAATTAGTATACAACTGCAGTGCAGGTGGTCCACTTAGGTAAATCCGAAACAAGGCCAATGGATATCTAGTCTCTGGGATTGCTGGGGTTTCTGGCCAACAAACAGAAATGTGAAGTCACATGTTGACATTCTGTTGAATGGATAGTTCTGTCTCTTGTCTTATTAACTGTTATCTTCATGGAGGTGAAATGGCTCAAATAATAACAGCACTAGCAATGAGAGTAAGAAAGTGACAAATGTCCAGACAAGTGGTGTGATGCTTAGAATACTTGTATCACCAACAGCACAACACTGTGTTGTGAATGAATGACCTGCACTTGCTCTCACTGCCTGGAGGTCTAATTTTTGCATTTGCACAAACTGTTTGTTCTGAGAGGAAAACCATCGAAGGCAGCAGACAGGTGTTGCATCCCAGTTGGTAATACCTTTAAACCTTATTGTTCTAAGAGACCATCTGCTGGTCTCTGAAGTGTCCTAGTGAATGGCCTACCCTGCCATTTGCTGGTCTCTGTGTGCGTACTTGGAGGCATTTTAAATGCCCATACTAAGCCAGAAAAACTCAGTCCATCATGAGATACAATTAGCTCTTAGTTCCTTCTCGTGAAGGTTAAACAAGTGACACAGAATTTCTAACAATCAAAATTAAGTTCTTGAAACCTTTCAACTGAAGCGTTAATTTGGTTGAATTTTTGTATGAAATTTAATTAATGTTTCATTAATTTTTGCTTTATATTTGCATGGGAGACTGTGAGAAACAAAGAAGAAATAAAACCCCCTGAATTGCCTACTGTTTGCTTTATATTTCAGTTAACGAGGAATTACGTGAAGTATTGTGTACTTACTATGACGAAGAGGACTGCCGTTTTGCATATGTGTACACGTACTCTGATAATAATACGCTCATGATAAGAGCGCAGGAAGAGCGGGACTGTCCTCCAGGAATTTATGTTCTTGGTATGTACTTGTCATCTTTCATGCTTTAAAACTGTTGCTTTTCACCTGGCATTGGTAAAAGTACAAGTGGACTCCTATTTCCAGCAAACTGTAGTTGCTGTTATGACAGATACAGAGTTCAAAAATTTGTAAAAAGGAAACCTTGGATATCATCATAAATGTTGTACTGCTGGACAGCTGTTGGTTTTACTTTTCAATAATATAAATCTTTATATCATCATGTTGTAATGTAAACTGGTTGCTGCATTTGTTATCTTGCTTGGTTTGTTTTTCCACATCAACAATTATGTGTTAGCACATTTATGTAGTGGACGTGTGAAAGCAGTTCAGTAAAATGATGCATTTTTGTAGATTGTTTTATTTTGAATTTGACGTTCAGGTGACCGTGCATCGTGAAAAATTCTTATAATTCTTATAATAAAATAATGCACAAATTTCTCAAATTTATTTTTGGAATAAAACTCTACTCGTTTGGACATTTTCTCCGTCTGAAACATGTAGAGTTTTGTTCCAAAAATAAATTTGAGAAATTAGTGCATCTAGTTGGTATTATTATGGGAATTGTTTTATTTTATGTAAGTTACATTGTAAAAAAGGTAAAGGGGTAAAGCAGTCCCGTTACAGGCCTGGAGTGGCCCAGAGGGTTCCAGGAAGTTAAGATTCCCAGATAGCATGACAGTGGCACGGGATGGTGGTAAGGTTGTCAGCTGTACGCACCGGCCGCCTTTACCCCCAGGAAATGCTCCTGGTACTCATTTCTGTTGGAGGCTGAGTCAACCCCAGGGCCATAGTGTGATCGGTAGGATTATGTCAATGAAAAATTCCAATGACACCATCTGGAATCGATCCAGCGACCTTCTGATTTGTAGCACAGCACCTTAACCACTGTGCTGCTGCAGTCTCCCAAGTTACATTGTATTTTCCCTAATTTATTGCATCCCCATGATATTCAACACTCTGATTTTAGAAAAAAATTTGTGCATGATGTTGTACAGCATTTCGTGCATAGCACAGAAAATAAACGGAGTTCATTAAATAACTGCAGTTCTAGTCACATCCACTAGTTAAGTATTAAAGAGAATTGAACACAAGTGTTTGTTGTAGCAAATGTGATGTGATATGTGTGTGTGTGTATGTGTTTGTATAAAACAAGCAGTTTTAACAAAAAGAGGTTATGTTACCAGGCACTGTAAAATTCACTTCTCTGGTGTTTATGTTATAGGAATTGTGCTTGGAGTCATTGGAGCCATCGTATTGATAGGACTGGCTCTGCTGCTGCTGTGGAAACTGCTTACGACTATTCATGACCGTCGTGAATTTGCCAAGTTTGAAAAAGAGCGCATGATGGCCAAGTGGGATACGGTGAGTTTAACCTATACTATTTTAAAATAATCAAGCCAGTTTTTATCTCATGGTGTTCCGTACTGGTGGCCAGTGATGTTTGATAAAGGATTTTTCTAAGCAGTCCTAAGTTTTCATCTGTTGAAGCAGTTTCCCCATCCCAATTTATTATAGTAGTATATTGCATCTTTCATATACAGATTTTTGGTTAAGAACATGCAAGTTACACCAACAGTTACAGCACTGGTTTCCTGTTAATAACACCAAACTGAGGCTGTATGAGGACCACAAGAGTGAAGTAAAAGTAAATTCTGTTCACACCATGAAGTTGTATGGAGGAGTGGAAGTATGGGTTCAGTCATTCTTAATTTCAGCACTAGAGGCGTACAGTTATGCAGATGGATGAGTCTGCTTGGGTTTTATGATGTACAGCGGACAAAAGCGGGTGTGGTTGCTGTATCACTGGGTGTAGAGCAGATTCTCAGCCCCCACCATACTTCTTCCTCTCCTCACCTTCTGCTTTTAATCCGTCTGTACACAAGTTTTTTGGGTAGAACATATTGGCTGAATGGGGTTTAGTGATCTCTCCATGGAGAGTTGTGGAATAGGTGACTATCCTTCATGTTTGCAAACAGTATGACACGGAGTTGGAAGTAGCAGAATCATTTAGCTTGAACAAAGACTGAGCATCAGAAACATACCATCTGCTTTGTCAGAATTAACTGACCCATTAGCTGTGTCACTTTTAATGTATGCCATTATGTCACGCCAAAAAATTTATATGTATAGGGACTTATTCATTCAGCAGGTTTTTTTTTTTAAATTAATTCATGTGTACTGACACTGATGGAGAAAACTACATAATGAGGAGCTTAATGATCTGTACTCGTCACCCAATATTGTTCGGGTGATTAAATAATGAAGAAGGTGGGGCATGTAGCATGTATGGGGGAGAGGAGAGGCATATTCAGGGTTTTGGTGGGGAAACCTGAGGGAAAGAGACCACTTGGAAGACCCAGGCATAGATGGGAGGATAATATTAAGATGGATCTCCAGGAAGTGGGATGTGGGGGCATCGAGCTGGCTCAGGAAATGACAGGTGGTGGGCACATATGAATGTGTTAATGAACCTTCTGGTTCCCTAAAATGCGGGGAATTTCTTGATTTGCTGAGACCCTGTTAGCTTCTCAAGAAGGATTCTGCTCCATGGAGTAAGTAAGTTAAGTATCAACACTGTTTATTCCTAATTGCAGTGCTGCAACATATTGTGTTATGTGGGCATCTCATTTCTCAAGTGAATCCATTATATCCATGCCTGTGTGTTTTTGTAGTAATGGGAGACATAATACATTACTGTTGTAAAGGTTTTAAACAGCCTGTGTGTCAGTGGAATGAACGTGCGAAATGTGCACATTAACAAGGTCAATCTTTAGTACAATCACAGTTTATCCAGAGGCTGCCCGACACCTGTGTTTGATGATGATTACCATGCATTGTCATGTTCACAGATTTGAAAGTAGGAATGTTAAACTTGTGTAACCCCATTTTCTTTTCTGCATTAACTTCTAATTTGGTCTTACTCACATATAGTCATAACATTACAGAACAATTGCTAGTCCCCTTCAAGTCACTAACATTTTCAGCATGTGTAGTGAGATAACCACAGATATTTGCTTTTTGATTTTTGAGCAATTTATACATTGCCTTGTTCTAAACTCCGTACATTGAGTTATCATTACCACACATTTTCTTGCTGTTATCAGGTCCCATTATAACAGGCTTCATTGTCCTTAAAAATTTACTGAAATCTTTTATTGTAATAAGTTTGAGGGAAATAAATTTGCAAATCTCTAAGCTTATTGTTTAAGGATATATTACAGATAAGTTATAAGCCAGGCTGTGAGGCTGCATTCATCATAGAATGAATTTTATGTGGAAGTCATCTAGTTTAAAGTGTGCAGTCAACCCTGCTTGCACAATTTAAAGTTACACAGTTCTTAAAAATAAAATCATGTAAAAGAAACTAAAATTAAGAATGAAGAACACAATAACAAAATGTTTACATATGCATCAGAAACTTGGACACCTACAAAGAGAAAGAGAAAGCAATAGAATGTTTTTGAAAGGAAGGTGTATAGAAGAATTTTAGGCCCAGTATATATCGATGAAAAATAAAATTGGGGGGTATTAACCAATAAAGAAATTTATGCAGGTGTTAAAAAACCTTCTATAATAGAGGCAATAAGATTAAATAGATTACATTGGTTTGGGCATGTACAGAGAATGGAAGAAAATAGAATTTCCAAAAGGGTATTATATATGAATTTGGGAATGACAAGGTTGAGAGGTAGACTAAGAAATAGATGGCAAGATGAGGTGAGAGAGGATGGAAGAATAGTTGGTGGAAAAGGGTGACAGGAAAAAGTATGTAACAGAGAGGAATGGAAGAAGCTTCTGACAATGGCAAGGAATCATCACATTCTGCAAATGCCAATGGAATGAATGAAAGTTTCAGGTGTACCTATTTTTGCAAAAATAAATAATAATAAAATAAATTTTAAAATAGTAAATTTTTTGAAACACGCACCAAACTTTTCCTTACATTTTAATATGAGTATGTAGTGTTGAGTGGACAGTTTTATGCATGTTTATTAAGCTTCCTTCTTTTGATAATGGTCATTTTTTGTGTTTACAGGGTGAGAATCCGATTTACAAGCAAGCAACTTCTACCTTCAAGAACCCAACATATGCTGGAAAGTGATTGGAAAAATGATGATAGTTTGCATTGTCTTTATTGGCTGAATAATTGAATAACCCCTTTGCGTACCCCGAGTCTCAGAAGGCAGCATTGGAATCTTACAAAAATTAGCTGTGAATGCAATTTAAAATAAATGAGAAAGGAATGAAAGTCACATCCATTCTGTGGCAATACATCAGATGTAGTTTCAAACACAATGAGTAAACTTAATATTTTCAAAAGGATATTTGGAAAAGTGATTTTTTTTAAGGCACTATCATTGGATTGGAAAGTTAGAGATGTCAGTCTGTAAATGAAGCAGTATGCCAAACATATTGATTGCTGGATTAATATAATGGTTTGTAGCAAGACAGGGTTGTTACCCTTACACGCTGTATACCTTTGTCCTGCCTAGTTACTGTTCAGTGTTCATTCAGTCCAGGAAATTTTGTTAGGCCTCAGGACATTACTGCCATACCATTGACCTTTGTGACACAACGACCTGATAACTGGTTGCCAGACTGCCTGTAGCTCCTAGACATTTTTTAACAAAAAACAATCTTTTCACAAGAGGGAAATCGTAACTCCTAAACTAATCCAAATTTAGAGATGAGTTGAAGAGTTCTGTACACTCTTCACGCTGTTAATTTTTATGCAATCACTAGTTTGTCTTCGCCGTTACTGTGACACTACCGGCATTTGCACCATGTGTGATACAAATAGTCATGTATCATTCCCATTGATGATGGTATAAGTGCTCACAAGAGACTGTGATTTTCAGCACCACCACAGTTCTGTGCTTGCAGATCAGTGTCACTTTGTAATAAAAAATTATGCAAAGTTTATGACTGACAAGGCTTGAATATTGCGTCATACTAAAGATTATCTGTGTTTCATATTAATCACATAAAAAATTATACAAAATCATTTTGTCGGTGATGTAGAAGTACAGTTATTTTGAATTATTCAATATAATACTAATGATGTTTTGCTGTATTAATGACTTACTAACCAAATGAAGGTTGCTGCTATAGATATGAATGTCTTATTCCATGTTGAGCTAATTAAATCGAATTTCGTAGTTTGCGCTAGTAAGTATAAATGTGTTCTGCCAAGTATGGAGACATGTAAACCAAGGGACAAGTGTGCACATGTGAGACTGCTGTTCTGCTTAGCTTAGCACTGGATTTCAGTGCCATACGGATTTTTCTTACTGGATATTGCATGGAGTTATACACTGGGCTTAAAAACACCATTGTCTGCTTGCATGAAGTGAGTGCTTATGCTTGCTGGCAAGCTGTTATAAGTCATTTATATGAATGGACATTTTACAGTTTATCTTTCTCTGTCTGTTCTTCCTCTTTCTCCTTTGAGATATGAGTAGGTTACCATGCTTTAAAAAATAAATGTGATTTAATTTACAGTACATCAGATCATAAAGCACTTCATATTAGGTACCATCTCCCAAATGTTTCGGCACCAAGGTGCAGTCATCAGTGATTTTATTAACAGCATAGTTTTGTAAGGCCAACACATACTTCAGGTGCTAGTGGCCCTCATTGCCATTATAAGAAGTAAAATTGTTAAGATGTTAAAATTCTTGATTACACATGTTAACAAGTACAAGTCCATGTTACTGTAATGAGAACATTATTGTATGGTGTTGTCATTACAGCAATTTGGGCTTGTACTTCTTAACAAGTAATCTAGAATTTTAACATTTCAAGACTAAATTTTGTCATGAAAGTGACGGCAACCAGCACCTGAAGTACGTGCTGGACGTACAACCCCAGTGCTATTAATAAACTCCCTGATGATAGCACCTTGGTGCCGAAACATGTAGAAGTTGACACCTAATATGACGTGTGTTTTATGATCTGTTTTGTTGTATTTTAAATAGTGCATTTTGTTGGTTTGAAATATGGAATGTAAGAAAATGCACAGTATGAATAACATAAAATGTGATTTAAATTTTTTACATTATATTGTGTGATGTCATGTGAAGATATAACTTTGCAGGTGTCCCAACAACATGGTTTTCCTACTTGTTGAGTAGGTTAAGTATGTAATAGGCTGTACTAATTGTACATAGTCATTTGAAGACTGGAGTGGCAAATTTAATTTTAGTTTGGGACTTGGGTAATTTTCAAGGCCTAATTATACATTTGCCTGCACCCAGTGCTGAGATTCAAGAAGTGTTATTACTTATTGACTGCACAGTGTAACATCCAGAAACACAGTTCATACAATGTTGAAGTACGTGGGCGAAGTTGTTGTATTATAACACTTACGAGTAATCATTATTGCGCCATGTACGAAGATGAAGTAAGGTCTCGCAAGTGTGATCCGTATACTGTACGTGATTTGTAGATCTCTATGAGGCAGATATAGTTTGTAATTCTTTGTATACTGTTCTAGAATAGTTGTAACTTCAGTGTGAGTAGTGAATTCTATTGACTACTGTAAATTGATTCAGACAGTTTGGACCTATAGTTTATGTTAAACTTGGTGTTTTATCAGAACTTTCAACTAAAGATTGGTTTTGTGCCATATTTAACAATTTTCAAGAACTCATTTATATTGTATGATCTTGAGGTAATTTAATTTTTTTTTTACATCCCTTTTATTTAACATGATATTGAATGGAGAATGTGTGTTGTATGTGTGAATGATATTGTAGAAAGTAAAAGCAGTTATTTTTTGGTAATATTTAATGTATTGTAAAAATATTTTGTGTGTTTTTATATTGGTGTAAAGCTGATGGTGATTCTTCAGTGCCTGTCAGGTATGCAAAAACCATACTTACCAGTGTTAGGAAAATTGTCTTTGCATATCCAGCATTTATTGATTTGTGTTGACAAGTTATAAAAGTAAGTAAGGATTAAGAAAGAAATGTGAATGTTATAAAGTATTGCTGCTGTTTTGAGGCTTGTCTTCAAAGCCCAGACAATTTAAAAAACTGCAAACTAGATATGCTGCTAAAATGAAACCAGAGTGTAAGAAGAAGCTTAGCACCAGCAGTATGCACAGCAAAATGAACAGTAGTAATCACTTTCTGTATATAAACTGGAGGAATAATTGATTTGAATCTGTTGGTTGAGCAGCACATAGCAGTGTTGCCATATGCTTGTGTGGTCATCATCACATAATCTGTCCTGCAGCATGTCCATAACCTCTTCCAAACCAAGTTCTCGAGAGTGTGATACAGTGCTTCCTGTCTCAACTTATAATATCTTCTCATTTCCTTGAGGTCATCCAGTAGCTGTTTACATCTCCGTCCTTGTCTTCCTTTTCTGTCTGTCTTCAATAACGTGTTCTAGAAGGCAGCTGCTATGCAAGATACGACAAATCCAGTTAGTCTTCCTTTGTTTCATTGTATGCAGGATGTTATTTTTCTTCTGACTTTACATGATGTAATACTTTTTCATGTTATCAGTCTGGCTGATCATCTCCATCCTTCTGCAGTACCACATTGCAAAACTTTAAGGGTATTTCTGATTTACTTTCTGAAGTTTCAAGTTTCAGCTGTGCTTTAAATGTTGCATTACACTAGTTCCTTCCTTAAATCTACATACATTTTGCTGGTGAAAAGATTCTTCTTCTTGATTGCTGCTTTTGCTGTGATGATCCTGTGTTTAATTTCACCTGTACCTCTTGCCTAATCTGTTATCAGGCTACCCAAATAGCTCAAATATTCCACATTCTCCAGTTCTTTTTGATCTGTCATAATCTGTACTGGGAATAGCTGCTTTGGGATTCTTAATGTCATAGATTTGTCTACATTCATTTCCACTCCATGGCATCTTCCAGCTTCAATTAGTCTGTCGATGATGCCCTGTAATACCTTTTCTTCCTTAGCCAGTAGCACAAGGTCATCTGCATATCTCGCAGTGCAGATTACTTATCCTCCTATTTTGAAGTCTCCAAACCCTTCTCAAGGTTTCTTGTTAAGGTACTTGGTGTATAAATTGAGTAGAACTGGTGACAAACAGCATCCTTGTCGTAACTCCTATTCTGGTCTTCACATGTCTTTGCCTCGTCTTGACCCTGTTATTTAATGCTGTGATCCATGTACAGTTTGCTGCTAAATCTTTTGTGCCATTCAGTACCAGTTTCTTTAGGATCTGCATGATTTTGGTCCAGATCAAATGGTTAAATTTCTTCTCCCAGTCTATGAAGCAAGCAGATACCTCTTCGTCTATGTGAAAGTTCTTTCTGATATTATTCTCAGCATCGCAATTGCATTTCCCATTCCTTTTTTAAATCCAAGCTAATGTTCTCCAAGTACCTCCTCAATTTTCTTTTCGTTCCTTCTTCCAGGTACCATTGCTACTATCTTTTCTTCATGTGCATTGACACGGATTGTGTGATAGACACTGTATTTTGTAACTTTTGGCTTATTTAAAAGTCAGTCATTGTAACTCCTGTTAAATCTGCTTGTTGGGTACAAAGTGTAATGTGAAAAATAGTGAACAGGTGGGATCACAAGTGTACTGAGAAGAGGCAGATATTTGTAACTATAAGTCTGGATGACACAAAACATGAGTTTTGTTATTTTGGATTTGTGGTAGAAGGAACAGGAGAGCCAGATTACCAGATTGTCATGTTGCATACAACACTTACACATACCGTGTTCTGCAGTATTGATATATAGGATTTTTTTTTAGTGTTTTATAGTTGAAAATTTTTAAAAATTGAGGCACAGGGGTGCAGAAATTTTCCAGAAATGTAGGACCTACCTATGCTATGTGCCAGAAGGGTGATATAAATCAAGTTTCATATTGAGGATCCACAAGTATTAGGCGCCCAGGATTTGGGTACCCCTGGTTAAAAATAGTGTGAGCCTAGAAATTAAATTTGTATGAATACAGTTTTTTACAGGTATTGCTTATGGCAAGATTGACTGGTGCCTTTTCATTTAATGCCTTACAAAAAGCTCTTCAGGTGTGGGTTATTGCATTGATAGTGGATTAGTAGTTAGTTCCTATGCAATTATAAGTGCTATGAATTCAGATCTGACGGTGATAGAATTGTGCTTTATGTCTTGTATGAATCGAAATGTATGTTGTTGGTGCTAATTTTTTCACTTTGTGAAAAAGACTATGAAATATTTCTGTATGTCATCTAATCTAATTACATATGGATCTGTTAAGCTACTGGTGAACGTGCTGAGGATGAATCTTTCCCATCAGCAGTGATGTTTAAATAGACATTAAGAAAGAAATCTGTAACACACATATATTTTTTTAATAGTGATAACTGAGAAAACATCTTTCCATTGTATATCACAGCTCCTGAAACAAGGAAATTCTATTGAGCAGTAATAATTTATTTAAGGAACTGCAAAGTATGAAACATTGAACTTCTAACAAAACTTCAGTGTCAAAATTCATTGAATCTCCGCGTTAATTATCTGAATCTGGAGCTACTGAGACTTTCCTTCTTTTAAATGTACAGTGGCTGTCCAGGCCCATACTGCGTTATGTTGATTATCCCATGAAAACAAACTTCAGTGTCAAAATTCATTG
>Ga0136643_10002857_pt1 | contig 22821 bp, 11 predicted proteins | sample TergutLab28metaG_FD_96883 | JGI IMG/M metagenome (GOLD analysis project Ga0136643, IMG submission 96883) | Labiotermes labralis P1 segment gut microbial communities from Petit-Saut dam, French Guiana - Lab288 P1 (version 3) (version 3) | ecosystem: Host-associated > Arthropoda: Insects >... | reverse complement strand
TTCACAGTATATTTGCGAAGTGTTGCATCTGTCCAGAACAATTCACAGTATATTTGCGAAGTGTTGCATCTGTCCAGAACAATTCACAGTATATTTGCGAAGTGTTGCATCTGTCCAGAACAAAATGCGGCGCCTCTACTGGCATGTCCTGGAGAGACGCCGTAGAAACAGTTTTTCTTCGTCGCCCTGTATCTCGGAGTCTTTCATTTCTACAGATATTCTGCATTACAGCTTAGTAAAGTAGAAACATTTAATACAGCATCTCTTAATTTTCAGCTGTTTTAACAAATTTTGTATTGAGTTACAGCGAAATTTGCCAAAGTGTGGCGTCTCTCCCGGAATTTCCCCTAGATATCATTTAGAAACATTTCTATTAGCCCTATTAATTTCATAGGGATACTAAACTAAATAAGAATATAATACAAGACGTCACTTCTAATCAAAACATAGGCTTTCTTGAATTCAATAAATAGGTGACGCACTGTCTCATTGTAATCACACGAGCCTATATATGGGCCTTGAAAAACGATGGTCTCCATCAGTGCCATTCTTTTGTCTAGCCGAACACTAAACCTTTGATTATGAACGACCAGGTATAGATACCTACACAACTGACAAACACAACCTTCTTCTTCCTTGAGTCATCGTGTAGCCCGGTAAAAATTTGGACGTTTCTGAGAAACGTACTGCCTCAGTCTTGAGGCCACTTTGATAGTAGTGGGAATACGTTCCCGTGAAATGCCGATAAAATTCTACAGGCTATAAGATTTAATATCTCAAAATATGGTAGTTGTCGCCAATTGTGTATCTAACTACAAACATACCGATAATTCGGGAAACATAATCCTACATCTTCAAGACAGTCTGAATATTGAAGCATTACGTTCCTTCGCAACGTCTCAATGTTCCTACTGTCATACACCGTGCCATCTTCCACAGAAACTATAAACATATAGAGTTGGAATATCAAATCCTTGTTCATTTTCGCTGTGGTTAGCTTTCGATTTTACCTTCCATGTTTACTGCAAAACCGTCTGAAAAACTGCAGGCTGAATAAGAGTGCCACAGTTCTTCAAAGGAAAACAGATTCAAAATAAGCAGTCTTAAAGTCTGGAACGGAACGTACCTATGTTTTGCCCATTTACTTCAGGCTATCATTTCGGAGTTACTGATCACTGTCAGGTGTTGGCCTGCACCAACTGAAAACCTACGCATAGATCCACGCGCAAGATCTGAATGGAAACAATTTGAAAGATGTGGACTGAATATGTTTAAATTAACAAGGGTCCAGTAGAGCGCTCCTGACAGTATGGTCATAAATACAACATGAAAGTATTTTGACAAAGGTGACCTGTCATATTTGTTAACGATATACCGGACACTGCCCAAAGTCTCAGGCTAAAAACGAACAACATTCTCTGGTGAGCTACTTCAAGGGACAAACAGATCAAGTTTTACGGCATGAAGAAGGAGACATATCCATTCAACGGGACGTTGTGCGTTTGGTAGCCTCCAACTGTAGGAATTATCCGAAATATCAGTTACGTCTGTAATGACAATAAAATATCGGCTTCTGTAAAATTAGGAGAATTTCTTGGGTAGTTCGGCAAAAGTCCGTGTAATGATTACGGTTGTTCCACAAGGAAGAAGTATAGTTAATTAGTTGGTATGTTCGTGTTTCAAGAAACGTATAAAGTCAAGCTTATCTGCCTCTAGCGATGCTGCTGACAAGCATTCGGGAGCTGCCTGGCTGGAATTTCATTCGGGCGAGCGACTGTTCTCACTGCTGTCTTTCGTGAAGTTCCTCATTATCTAAAGCCAAATGAGGGATGACACCTCAAAACAGACGATTAATTAACGCCACTAACCAACACATCAAACAGAATCCTTGCTAAGAAGCTAACAGCCCCTCTGTCAGTCATGGAATTTCCCGCATTTAAGAGAAACCCAAAGCGTATTCACAACATCCTACGAATGGTACATATCCTGACCAAGAATAATCCGGTTCAAAATCTCTCATCTTATTTCTTTAACATAAATGTCAATATCATCTTCAGATCAAGTGGTCTCTTTCCTTCAAATTTCCCCACCAAAACCCTCTACACATTTCACTTTTCTCCCATTCGTGCCAGATTCCTCGACTACAACATCCTCTATGCTTTGATATTCATAATAATATTTGGCAAAGTGCATAAAATATGACACTACTCTTCGCAACATTTCCTCCAATCTTCTGTTTTTTCCTCCCTCATATGTCCAGAAACTACCCTCAGGATCCTGTTCTGGAATAACCTCCTTCTGCATTATTTCCTTAAATCAAGATAGGAAGATTCATTTTCATGCAAAGCAGCAAAGCAACATGTAGAATTATAGCCTTTTGTATCGTAATGCTTGCTCTATTGCCAGCAGATGGGAAAGCGAAGACTCAGTAGCGAACGGTAGCAAGTCTCCCCGATGGTCAAAAGTTACCTTTGTCACAGTGCTTAATTGAGCACCATGCCGTGAAGGGTGGAGGTATGGCTTTCTGCATTCTTAGTCTCGGTTTGAGACGGGAGGTGAGTAGTCATATTTATGTCCTGGCTGCCCCTTGTGACAATATGAAAGGAAGCTGTCTGGGCTGTACAGCCGGTCTTAGATCTTCGTTGAAGAGGACAATGGTTTCCCCTCGGGAAACTTTTTCTTTCTCTCTCCAATGTTGAGGTTGAAAGCAACTGTTTCACGTAAGGCACATGAATGGCGTACTGTTGAGCATACATCGGGTATCATCTGTTTCAAATACATTAAAGTTCTGTTAAATTTATATGCCTCATAATTTTTGAAGCACTTTCATAAGTCACCTTCTTCGTTAAATTGGTACGGTGCGTCACAGATATTAAAGCAGTGTGGACAGTACAGACTTTGTAGAATATGTAAGGAGTACGTGTCAAGAGAGAACGCTATGTTTGTTAATTCATCACACAAGACTGCACCATTTTGACAAAAACCATTATGCTATAGAAGGATCCAAGAAATAAATAAGAAAACCGGTTATCAAGATTACAAATGTGGTCTGGTTTATTCACGGTATTTGAAATCTGCTGTAGATGAGGATACCAGAAGGAATTTACACATGAATTAGATTTTCTGTTGTTCAAATGAAGAAACGTAATCCTAAAGTGTTTGTGGAATTTGTAAAGCTGCGACGAAAAAATGACTTGAGCATTCGCTTCACCACAGACGTTCTGCCTCAAACAACATTACTTCTTGGATCAGGCTCAAAATGAAACTAATGGTAAAGAAAAGAGTACTGCAAAAATATGGATACTTAAAATCATCTGCATTTTATTTAGAAACTGGGTTACTAAGTCGCAAAAACATACTACGCATTTATTACAAAAACTAACCACACTGTCTTAATTAGGACATAAGGACTTTTCCGTGTCAGAGACCTACGAAATACACACATACACTGCATGAATATAATGCAGAGTTTCGTAATATTGAAGCACGTGCTTGTATATATATATATATAGTAAGGTCTAATTACCACTGACGTAAGAGTTTAAAATAAAGAAGTTCCAATATGTAAATATAAGTATCACTGTACACGAATAAATAATTAAATACATTGATAGCTGCTCCTTCAGAAGATCGTTTCTTCAAGTTCTAAGTATTTAATGTGCAAAAATGTTGATTTTCCTTTCAAAGTTTAGAATAAGTCTCTTTGATCTCCCTTCTTTCAACGTGTCCTGTAACTGCTGAAAGTCTCAGAAATTCTACTTCCCAGCAGCATTATCCAGTTTTCTATGGAATGTCCATAATATTCCAGTCAAATCCGCTAAAAGTGAAAATAACAGTCTGATTTGTCGTTACATCCAGGTCTGCAGAGTTCCACAGGCGACTACTAAAAAAGTCGCCGTTTTCTGAAATGTGAATCCACGACAGGTGCAAAATGACTGGCGTTTCGAACGGAACTTCTTTCTCCAGTTTTGAACAGAAGAGTTATCAAAAAGAAGGCAGGCTCTTTTATCGGAAACATCCGTAAAGTGCTATCAGACCACGTGTCATCACGTCTAATAACACGTTGCCTTCAGGTGCAGGTTTATATACCAACTTTCAAGCCATTTGTTATTTTCGCCCTTGGAGCCAAGGGAGATGCCACCGTTGTGACATGTTCTAATACATTCACTACCAACTGTACATTGCAAAAAATACAAAATCGCCATTCTTTCATGGTATTTTGTTCAGAATTAAAGGCACTGCATATCACAGCTGTACACTAACTAAAACAGTATTCCTCTCTTACATATAACAAACAAAGTTTACACTGTAACACTGTTTAAGACTGTCGTCTTTTTGTGGGAGAGATTCTAACATATTTCAAATCACATACATTGAAAGTGTAATAAATATGTCCATTGGCACAAAATTGTCGTTTTAGGTATAGCGAGTACGTTCTGTATTTTACTGAACGCTGTTGTCAGAACAAATGGTTATGATTTTCATTTATTTTATGTACGCCCCACCATGTAAATGAATTGCATGTCATATTGCTCTCTGTTTTGACAGATTCAGGCAGTGTATCCTTGTAAACGTGACCGTAAATTCGGTGCATTGGTGTGATTGATGTGTTGGTTTGCGATGGAAATGTTAAATTTAGAAAAGAGAAAGTTGGCTTAATGATTTAATTCATTCACCAAACTCAGTAATTAACTGGTTTGACCCTCAGAAACGCACACAAAACGAACTTCATAGCAGAAACAAACTAAAATTCAATCGGCGTTTTACTCTCATAGAATATAACAACATACAGGGCGGTTAGGAACTATGGTAACTTGCTGAATTCTACTTATATTCATAGGCGTTATTTTTATTCAATTGCTAGTCAGGCGTAAGACCTTCGTCGAGGCAGGCATGAAACACGTTTTTCGTACAATTACATCTAACAGATAAACACACTGGATGGTTAGTATCTTCTAACTATCCACACTTTTCCTTCAGCCTCCTCTCCTACGTCACAGAAAACACACACTATTTTTAATGCCCGATGTTCAATTGAACACGCCCTGTACTACATTTTCTATACATAAACGTTCCTTTTTCTTCGACACCTACCTCACCAAGACATCCGATAATGACATCAGCTTTTTCTTCCTCCCCAGCATAGCGCTTACCTGCACCCAGAACACATAATTTAATTACGGCAACCATACTTACTGATCCACTTTTTCTTTGCCCTCACACAGTACACACGTAGCTACAATAGTGGTGTCTATTAGAGTTATCATGACCACCCAGTTCCTCTAGACCAGTACACTAGACTAGTGGTTGTTTAACTATAAGTTTTCTAGTAAAAAAATTATTTAAATATATTCTTTGCGATTGCTCTCAGCTAGCAAACGTTATGATCGCTGCTCGTCTCTCAAGTGTTTCCTCAGTGTCATCTGAAAACACACACCTCTGTTATTTACTCCGTCCTCGCCTGAACACGCTCTGTATTATTTGTGTGATACTCACATGTTTGTTTTGTCTCAGCGCGTACCCTGAGCAGGACACAGTCAGTAGATACGGCGAACATTCTCATTAGCCTAACGTTCTCTCACAGAAAACCCTGCGACAACGGTAACCATGACAAAGACATGTGAGTCACTGCCGACAAGCGCGTCAGGGATCCACCTGCTGACACTTACAGTGGTCCTATACCTTTCCTGTGGAATGAAACTGGTTATATCTGGCACGGAAACAATATTATTAGCAGTTAATTGTTAAATGTACCTACAGATTAATTAGTCAGAAGGACTTGAAGGCAGCATGGTAAGACGTAAAAAATCTGTTTAAAAAAGGAAAAAAAAACATTTCATCCTCTTTTCATTTCGTCAATACATATCGACTGTATACAGCTACATACGTGTGCTTGGCGTGTCACAAAACTAAAAAATAAAAGTCTCGTTACCTAAATACTTTCTGAAGTTAACGACATTACGTACGCACTTTTCCAAACTTCGTTGATACAACTTTGATATTTTATCTGACAACCATATTCACAGCGCTTCTAAAAAATATTTACGTTCAGTTTCCTACAATGTACAGTTGCAGTCAATATTTGTAACTTTTTTTTTTTTTTACTTTTAAACTCTACTCAAAGGCTTTCTGCACTGTTAAACCCTTACATCCTTTTACATTATGTGTGTGTATTTCTATTTTTGAAGGATGAGATCTTGAACTTACGAGTATTTTGTATTTGCAAGTACCACCTTTTTGTATCTTGTAGCTCAGGCATGATGATGGCTATCCCTTTATAGCCGAAACAGGTAGCCTTTTTCTTGACCAACATATATATCGCGTTGACTCATTAAAACATTTATTGTACAAAAATTTGTTGTGTTTAATAATGAAAAGGAGAATTGCTGCCTTAAAATTAACAATTTACTCTCAAATTATTTTAGATTGGTATTTACACATATATATATATATTGGGTATAGACTGCCATCTTGAGATCTGTACGAGGAACCACATACGTCGGTTAATATGACTGGCAGCAGGGATTATGAAAATGCGAGGGATAGTTACAGGATGTGAGAGGGAAATTGCTTCTTATGTTCAGGGAAGAAGGACAACAAACATATACTATTAAATTTCTTGCAAACAAAAAGTCGAGAGAGGAACTCATATGTCGTGAATTGTTGAATAGGAATAAAGTTTTAACTTGTACTGTACCAGTGTACAGAGATTTCAAGAAAAGTATCGGTAAATATTTATTTTAAACATGAAATAAATGGGAAAACGAAGTTAATGCAGCCATACGCTGCACGTGGTTAAGGAGAACAGAACTGGATACGTTTATTTTGTGGGGAGACGAGAAATGCTAATGTTAGCAGTGTAGCACTATTGAGAAAATATGTGTGTGGTGACGAATGAGGAGATAAACCAATGTAAATGTGTGATGAAACGTGAGATGGGCAAAAATTAGGTGTCAGTATTGACTCAGGTAAGAATCAAAGTGATCTATGACTCAAATAAATTAAAATTAATATTTATATAAACACCGTAGTTTCAAGTGAAGATACGCAGAGACCATGGTCTTGTTAACAGATTGGTTCTTCGAGAAGTCACGCGGGTTGGCCTCCTCTCTCGGGTAGTATTCGCCTAAATACCCACTAATTTATCACTTTTGGACCGTAGATGCCACAAGAGATCAGCATCATACGGAAACTGTAACTCTATACAGTCACACAGTAACCCACACTCTTATACAATGACGATGCATGCAGCAGGTGCCTACAGAAAAAAACAACTGAATGTCGGTATATGTCTGTAGAGTGCAGTGAACTTTTACGGTGGCAGACTGAAACACATCCATCCACCCGGGCAGCAAACCTTCTCCAAATTCAGTTCTGTTGAAATTCCGAACGTTTACTTAGGAATCAAGTCCCTAATACATTAAAATCATATAGTGCAAATATTTCCTTAAATAACTCACCGTATATCACCGGAGAAAAAAAAATAAATTTCCATGCCAATCGAACCACGACCAATTTTCATATCTATCCTTCTACGTCTGCATACGGAGATCTACCATATCTTACGTCATAGGTGGCAGAATTAGTTTAGATGCTGACAGCATTTCAGCGGATGTAAAGTTTCACAATATACGAGAACTAGCGCATAACTTGAAAAAAATTAATTATTAAAACAACATTCGTTACCCGTTTTCTGTGGGTATTAAAGGTAAAATTGCCCATCGGCATCACCCCACAAATACGCATGTAGCGTGCAGGCACAGCTCCACCGGGTTAACAAGAGTGGTCAGTTCCACACCTTGGTCGCTTTATCCGAAGTGTGAGAGCATGTCCGCAATCTGGTAATAACCTGGGCCAACCCAAGCCAGTCTAAAAGCTGCAGAAAAGGGAGACATCTATACTCCTGCCGGGAGTCGAAGAAAATGTCCCTGCCGTCTAACCCATAGCCTACCTAATGTATTGACCGTGATACCCCGGCTCTATCATAACAAATATTCATGAAAAATTCAGAGGTATTCTCATCTATAGTATGACTCAACTGTAAGGGAGGAATGTGTACCATACTACGACCCACTTACCCACTCTGGAAAACAGTACAACTGCCACCTTCGCTGATGATACCGTTATCCTAACAGTCCATGAGGATCCTACAATGGCAGAGCATAGACTTCAGATGCACCTAAACAAAATCCAATCATGGTTAAAAACATGGAGAATGAAGGCGAGAGAAGCAAAATCATTACAGGTCACCTTCACCCTCAATAATACGACATGTCCACCTGTCAAATTAAACAATGATCACCTACCCAAGAGGACGAAGTGAAAACCTAGGTATCCATCTAGACCGAAGACTCACCTGGCGCAAACACATAACCACTAAACTAAAGCAACTGGACCTCAAACTACGGAACCTATACTGGATAATCGGTCGCAAATCTCAGTTATCACTTGAAAACAAACTCTTAGTCTACAAAGTAATCCTAAAACCAGTCTGGACCTACGGAATCCAACTATGGGGAAATGCATCGAACTCAAATCTAGGGATACTAGAGCGATTCCAGTCAAAAGTGCTAAGCATAATAGCAGATGCTCCACGGTATGTTCCTAATACTATAATCAAACGTGATCTACAAATACCAACGGTCAAACAAGAAGCACGAAAATACAGTGCAAACTACCGAAAACGACTCGACACTCACCCCAACAACCTAGCAAATACATTATTTAAAGAGCAATTCGGAACTCGCAGACGTGAATGACTGTATCCTACTGACCTCGTCACTAATGGTTAACTAACTCAGCAACATCCACCGGACAACACCGATCCTTGCGATTGAGAATAGAAGGGAGAACTTCACTGGAAGTATCTCCTACATGCCTCTAGCGCTATCGACACAACGGTTACTAAATGTCTCCGGACAGATTGTAACAAACAAGGGATAATAAAAAAAAATATTACGACCCTCCATACCGAACTGTCATTACGTCATCAAGATATATATATATATATATATATATATATATATATATATAAGGGCCATAAATATTTTTCCACTCGCTACCTGACTTACCAAGTGGGAACCTGTCCTTAGCTATACCCTGACCATATTAAACGCCTCCTTTTTGAAAGTCGGAGAAACAACCACACGATTATACGTATTAACATAACGTTGAGTAAATCCCATTGTGTGAGGAACATTTGGAAATTCTCAGATACATTTAGGAAAAGTATAAAATATATTTAGATCAAATTTATGTCTTCTAAAATACGACAAAAATCAGTTTAGTGGTATTACCGATATTCCGGTGGCACATGTTGAATCTACCGGAGCCCATATTTCGAAGCACCGTTAGTTTGATGTCACTGTACGGACCATTAATATTGTATTTTTATAGGCAGTGAAAGCATTTGAGGTACGACAGACAGACTTAAACCAGTAACCAAACTTAAAATAGAACAGAAATAAAGAGCAACAGGGTTTACCATGTCAACAGAATGAAAAGAAAGACGTTTAGGGAAACAATGAAAAATTTCAAACCACATGGGTCGTGGCAGACATGTTATAGACTGTTAGCTGGAAGCAGGCAATAGGCAGCGAAAACTCGCAACTGGTAATTGGCAGTAACAGGTCCATACTACGTTTCATTTGCCGTTTCTTCTCCAGACTCTACGATATTTCTTGTAATTAGAGTGACAATCGCAAAATTGCGAAAATCGACCATTAGATTCGTCATGTCTGTCCTTCTGTCCGTCCACATGGAGGAACTCGGCTACCATTGGACGAATTTTCATTAAATTATGTATTTCATCTTTCTCCTAAATCTGTCGCGAATATTCAAGTTTCATTCAAACCTGATAAGACGTTTAACATTTAGTTTACATGAAGACTTTTGCACATTTATGATAATAACTCGATCAGTTCTTGTTAGAATGAGGAGTATTTCGGACAAATTTGTAGAGAAAATTGAAACAAACCTTTTATGCTTATAACGTCTTTTTTTTTCGAAAATCCTGAAGTTTATGAGATAATACGTAAAAAATATTGTAGAACCGAATAGGCCAAAGATGACAATATTGCGCATGGACATTACATGATAAGACACCAAAGGCTATAAACACGCACTCAGAATATGTAACACTTATTGAATTTCCATTGTAACAATGGTTCCACGAACGTGCCACAATGTCACGTTATACGTACGATGTCTTGTTTATTCTTTATACATGTATTAGTGTCAACCTTCTGGATCGAAGGCGTGATTTTTCTGCAATAGGCAAGGACTATTGCCGACAAACAACAAATGCGGCACTACAATAATTCGTGCCTTAATTTTTCACTTGAAAGTTACTCGGTGGCGCAGCATACTACCCTGGAAGTATCGGGTCTCGCCTATCATCTCATCCCTCAACCGAACAGCACTTCATTTGGAGCAGTCGACTGATCTATTCTAGTAACGCTACATACCCTCTGACAATGAGTCGAACGAAATAATTTCGTGAAGTGCATGTTACATGACTTGGGTTAAGGACTACGTTAACCATGAAGGCTGTCAAGAGAATTAGATGTTTTGCTCCTGGAGCATTTCAAACTAAGTAGTGGGAGAGGAGAGCGTAGTACATGACGTGGTGACTTGAAGGGCTGTTCAAGCTTCTTCAACGTCGCTAAGGCAGCGTTCTGGAGAAGATATGGAAGTGGAGGGAGGCTACCTGTGAAAGGACAACGCACTCTTAAGATGCACTTACATTTCTTGCAATTGTAGTCTAAAGTCCATCTGTCATCATCGAAGCATCAGCCCTCAGAACTACAAATCATAAAATTCTCTCAGTATCAAGAGGAAATATTCATCACATGCCGTCTGAGTTTTTCTGCGAAAGCTTCTCGATACTACAGACGCGACGCTCCTCCGTCTTTGTAATTCAGCACATTCAGCAGTAACATCACATTACTTCTCTACCATTTTCACTTCCTGCAGCAGGTTAACAGGTCCTGAGCCAATCAAGAAATTCTCGCAGTTTATGTAAAACACAGCTTCATTACTGCAGTCACAAGCGACCGCCCAACTGCCCCAATCTTAAACCAGAAACATCCAGCCCATGCCTCCCTATGCCACTTCTTTAAGATCAATTTTAATATTATCCTCCCATTTACGCCTAGTTCTTCCGAATGGTCTCTTTCCATCAGGTCTCCACTCCAACACAGAATATGCATCTCTCCTCTCACACATACGTGCTATATGCCCCGCCCATTTCATTCTTCTTGATGTAGTTACCTGAATAGCATGTGGTGAGGAATACAGAGCTTAAAGCTCCTCGTAATTTAGCCTCTTCCACTACCCTGTCACTTAGCCTGTCTTAAGACCAAATATTCTCCTCAGCACCCTATTCTTGAACACCCCCAGACTACGTTCCTCCCTCAACGTGAGCGACCAAGTTTCACATCTGTATGAAGCAACAGGAAAAATTACATTTATGTGTATCTTGATCTTTATATTTTCAGATGGCAAACCGGAAGATACAAGATTCTGCACCGAAAGATAGCAAGTATTTTTTGACTTTAAACTGCTCTTAAATCTTTTCATCTCAGCATTTACTTCTAGACCAGTTTCCTTACTAGCGGCTAAGAAAGTTTCTTTTTCCTTATCGTATGGTTCGACACTACATATTCACATCATCAGCATAAACCAGAATCTTATGTGCCACTTAAAAAAGTAAAGTTTCCTTTTTTTAGTTAAACAACAAACCATGAAAGCGTATGGGGAGTGAAAGTACAGCTCCACGCCTTCTAAACCACGGCACTGGACGGGGTGAATGGTCGCCTTCTCCGCGGACCTCTTTACATCCATTACCCAAAAACTGAGAGACACGCAAGCCTCAGAGCCGGTCTGTATAACTCGGAGGAGAGAAAACTGTACAACCTCTGCTGAGAATCGAACCAGAATTCTTCGATTTCGCTGTCCGCATTATAGTCAGTTCTACAATGAAATATCCCAGTTTGGCTAATTTAGACTTTCATAGCATTCAAGTAAAATTTTCATTAATTTAATCTCCTTCTTCACTGCCTCTCAGAATATTTAAATCTAAAATTTACACTATGACAATGTAAATAATGCTAGACGAGCCGATATCTTGGTACAGTTACACATAGTCTTCCGTATAATAGTCTGATCTCAAAGAATAATCTAACACAGTTTTTTTTTTACGTTTTGCTGAACGTGCATCTCAGTATATTTACACTTACATTTGTATCTCAGTAATTAACCAACTTGATGCACAAGATAGGCGGCCTTCTCGTGCACAGGTTGAGAGAATCCTCTCTCAACCTGTGCACGAGACGGCCACCTATAGGTTTGATAATACCAGAGGCTGTGTAATGCAATTTTGACCTCCTGATGATCAGCACATGTGCTCGAAACGTGTAGAGGCATGAAATAAACTTATTGTAAAACAAAAATCTTGTGCATCTAGTTGGTTAATTACTGAGATAAACTAACACAGTTCTTTGACACCCATAACTGTTGCACAATACTAAGCCTCCAAGAAGTTAACAGTAGCGAATAACAGTTCTTTACTCTTATTTTCTACATTATCCTCCCAGTTTCAGCAATCCACGACGTTTCGGAAACTAAATACGTTTCATTTTCTAGATGATAGAAAAGATAAAGGATATGAATCCTACAAAAATTGTGCCTCTTTTAAAATATCCTCTGGAACCCCGCGCCAGAGTAACCTTCAGTGACTTCCCCTTATCCTGCACAAAATATCTTGTGCACGGCACATAAATCATTATTGTATTTAACTAATATTACTGTTATTATTATTATTATTACAGACTTTTTAAAGCTTCTTGTAAAACTTCGGTACGAGTGTTATTTCGTGACCCAAAAAAAGGCATAAATAAGCGCTATTTCAGAAATAAGCAATTAATCTTTTAAAGCAAGTGATACCTATTTGAAATATAAGACGTGTTCTAACATTACAACATCACAACATTAAAACATTACAACACCGCTAGTTGCCCATAGGGTTGACTTATATATTATTTTCAAATAAGCAACTATTCTTAACTCAAACGCAGATTCAGTATTTTCTGTGAATTAGAATGTGAATCCACCAATCACGAATTCAAAGGAGGAAACAAAGAAAACCCGATAAACGACTTGAAAAATTGGAATGAAACAGATAGTGTGGTCGTCTCCAGGTCATCTTTCTTTTTATGCAGGAAAGTAGGCTAAAATTGCGACTTTAAGTATACTGTTCAAAACAAGTTTTGTAAAAATTGTGAGTCGCGTAGAACGAATTACTTTCCTTCTACCGTATCTTTCTAAGGAAATCTGTCAGAAAAGTTAGTTTTACATAGCACGTGAGTCGTAACTAAAGAACTTACTGACCGTGATTATATCAAAGTAATTCCAAGCGATTATCACCTCCTTCCAACCCTGGAGCAAAATCGTAGCAGCCACAAATTTAAAGATGATCTCGAAGTTTTAACATTTGTAACACGATGGCTGATAACACAGCGGATGGACTGCTATCAATAAGGACCGAAGATGCTCACCCGAAGATAAATGTCTCCGTTGTGGGTGACGGAGTGAAGCAATGGGGTAACAGCACAGTTAAATGTGAACCGTTCTTAATAGACGAGAAAATAAAATACCCTAAGCACATGCATTATTTCGAATAATATAACGATGGTGATTATGATGATGATGATAATGATGACATATTTATTTATTGCAGTTGGATTTCCATCCGGTGGCAATAATGATGATAATACGACTACAATTACACAAGCACACGTGTGATTTTACTCGTAAATAATCTAGGAAAAAAATTATATATATATATGTATAATTTTTACATATTCTTAGAGAAAGCTTAAATAGTAAGAGACATACATACAGGCACACACAGAGTGCGGTGGTCTTATTAACCTACTTTATCTCTTTAAGAAATAGACAAAATCTTAACAGATGTCAAATATTTTTAAAATTTTTTGCGCAAAATAACACAACTGTAACTTTTCGCACTCAGTGTTGCAGTACAAGTCACATTTTACAGTCATTCTATGCTTTATTACGTACCACGTTAAGAAGGCAAATTTAAGGGGGGGGGGTGGTGATATAGCTCCATTCTTTCTTAATCTCGTTACCAGACAGACGTGAGTAGTCGGCTTCTCTCACTAGCCGCGTTACTGTCAGGAAAACAGCGCCGGTACTCATCAAATAGAAAGTTGGTTGAGTCCCATAGCAGCTCGGATCGCTTCTCAGAGGTGACAATTCCTTGTTCTGTCGACAGTCAAGCCCCAGTTGCGCGACCATCCAGCCAGTAGCTTACTAAGCAGACTCGCAGTTGGCAGAGCGTGGTTGGTAGAGCGGCTAGGAAATTGACTGGAAGATATGGGATTCAAATCACTGCAGGGACAAGAAATTTTTCTCGTCTCTAAGGCCCCTTCCAGTCTTCTATTGAACGGGCACCAGGATTTCTTGTTCGGGGTTAAAGTGGGAGGGATGTGGAGTTTATTAGCCAACTGCTTGCAGAGCCAAGGTTAAGAATAAGTGGAACCATACGTCTAATCCCCCTTTATCAGACCTGTGCAACTTGGAAACCTGTGACAGCCACACTACTCCAAAGAAAACTGCTTCGAGCCGCAAGGATAGATTCCGGCGGGACAGATGGTGGGGATGATATTTGATTAATAATTATCTAATTAAATAAAATAATTAATTATTCATTGTTTTATTTGTAATTATGAATCCTCGAAAAATTAAAGAACTGTTCCACTGAAAAAAAAATTGGTTTTCTAAATCATCTTGCAAAGTTAATGAGGGTTATTACATATATTTCGTCAAAAAGCGTGTTGTATATGAAGTGGGTTTTTCTCAAATGTCTTCCCAATGGTCATTAGACAAAGAACGATGCTTTTGCACAGTTACAATTTTTAGAAGCAATTATTATTTCCAAAAATGGTCACGGGGCACAAGGTGAGCCCAGCGAGGCTTATGTTATGTAGTGCCTTTGGCAACTTCACGGCTTGTTGAACAACTTTACCGACTCGGCCAGTGTTAACAATTGGTTGCTGCAGATGTGAGAAACCTGCAGTACGCGAGCATACGTGACGTGCAATAAAGCAACAGAAATTATGAGACGTTTAGAAGTCTGTTCATGATGGTGGCAGAATTAGGGACGTTCCATGTTAAAATTCCTTAATAAATAGCAAACGCGTTGAAGAATTATTTTCGGAGATTATTTTGTATTGCATGAAGTGTAAGGACGTTAACATAGGTCAATAATATAAACTTAAGGAAGAAAATCACTAAAAATTTGAAAGCTAATTTTAGATTCTTCAAGAGTCTCACATTGTTCCCTCTTCAATCCAAAAATAATCATCACCAAAAGTTTTTATAAGTCTTTGTCGTCTTACATTTTCATGCTACATGCCCCGCCAATCATAGTTTCCTTAAGTTCGTTGCCTTATTATTCTGTTGAAAATGACAAACTACGAAACTCTAGTTTATATAGTTCTGTTCGTCCTCCTATTACTGATTTTCCTCAGCAGTCAGTTCCAAAACAATATCTTCCCTTCGAGTGACGGACCAAACTTTACGCCTCATCGAAACAGGTAAGCGTAAAGGGAAAGACGGCATATAAATTGTATTCGTCTAACGTGTAATATTAAACCCATCGCTAATACCCGGTGGCGCTTTGCAACCCTCAAGTAACAACTTGTACGAAAGCCTTAAGGCTTAGAAACTGGCAGCTGTTGTGGGAGATAATGCCGATGTCTACCAACTTTATGTTCATCTTCTAGTGAACACGTTCACACTCGAACAACGTCCGGGGCTCGTAAGAAAATCCCTTCCTTTTTTTATTTATTTTACAACACTGTCAGTTATTGTCGATAGAGAATAACTGAATAGCGATGGCTTTGAAAGAGCGCTGAAGAAACGGTCATGGCCTAAGAGAGGTAGGAACCTAGCATTTTCACAAAGCGATTCAGAATAACCACAAAAAAACTTAATTTGAATAGACCTGGATTTGAACCAGACATCTCCCAAATAAAATTCTACAGCTACACAAACCCTCTTCGGCAAGGAAATAATTTTTCGCCCTATGAAAGACACTGTATTAAGAAGGTTAGGAATTTTTTATTTGAAGACCTTTTGTAAAAAAAATGAGAAACACTAAACAAAAGGCCCTTTACGGAGAATCGTTTGACTGTTCAGAGTATTAATCACACATTCTTTTGAAGACTGAGAAAAACGTCCATAACAATGGATTTCCAGTCCGAAACATCGCGTGTTCTAATCAGCATTTGGAGTGATTTTACGTTCCGCTGTCATCTAGAACGGCATGAGTAGACAAAGAGCCTTTTACTTAGTGGGTTGTACCCTTTAAATTGACCTTATCTCCGAATAATACTAACAAACAGACGAGTACTAGGACATTCGTTGAATGCTACTCTACAACTCATCACTAAGCGGTTTGATATGCCGTGATATAACGGGTAGTTTAAAATTGTTATAATGGATATTTCAGCAAGTATACTATGAAAGACCAGGTACGTTCAAGTGAAAAGCAACTCCAAAAGAAACTTGTTATTTAGCCTGAAGCTCGTGGACACCGAAAGCGTCATGAGTAGGACTGGTGTCACAAATCAAGGCCCAAGTTTCATGCCAAAGTTGCACCTCATCATCTCTCAGAAGGAATCATTTCCAGAACTTAAATTTCATTCTTTTCTGCCCGATATGTTGTAGGACGCCCAGGATAACGTCGCCTTCCACGCACTCCTGTTCATTGTTAAACCTTGTTTGAAAATCCTACACTTGGCGTCTTCTTAGTATCAGCATCACAAGCGTCTGTGAATATCTACAGAACTTCGCCCGTGCTCATGCCTAACTTCGCAACAAACTTGACGCTAATGCGTTGCTCCAAGTACCTGTAACTATTGTTGCCACTGCTCCGCTAATGCCGCCGAACTTACTGCATCAAAGCACATGCCGCAACCGCAATAACCTCGAAACACGGGGCCGCTTAATTATCAATCACTCGGTATTCCAAAGTGCCACCTGTACAGGTATTCCAGAAACTAAATTTTCACACATCTTATATCACTGTAGGACCTCAATTTTTAGTTATGACTTTCGTGATGAAGTTATTTCAAATTCCCCAGTATTTTACTTAAACATTTCGAAAATGATTCTACAAATTCTCTATCACTAAAATTTGGTATAACATATCTCAAAATGGCCCAGTACAGCAGATGTAATGTAACTGCGTCTGTTACGCGATGAGAGCAAGCCGTGAGTAAATTTGTGCACAGCACATACAGTGTTACTCGGGCGATGCGAGAGGTTCAAAAGAATGGGAAACAGTGTTCTGTAATTCTACACAGAACACACGAAGTCATGGCAATTAAAAATTCAAAAGCAGTCATGTACAGTCTTGTTGGAAACAGTGTTGTATATTTCAAACGCGTTTCTGGTCATCAGTGACAGACAAAAGGACTCCAAAATAATGGAATAAGACGCACCAGAAGCCTTACATTTGATCGTACTAGAACAGTGACAGATGAATTGTAAGAATTACAGAAAATTCTAGAAGTATATGAGACAGTAATGTGAGGATGTTATTGCAAAAGAGCACATTCACTTTCTAATTTTAGATGTTTGTTCTGTTCGTCCGTTGGGATCAAATTAGTGATGTTAGGTATAGGCTTAGGAAGTATAATCTGTCAAGCCTAATTTCGTAATAATTCCATTCTTTAATGGAAAATGATGATCGGGTATTTCATCCGATTTTGTGTTTAAAAACTCACAATTTTGTGCAGAGGGTATGGTTAGTTTAAAATGAAATTAAAAAAAAAAATAAAGGTAAATTTCCAGAACATAAATTTTTGAATACATGTCATAAGAAATATTTGGTGAGTTCTTTTGGAAGTGGGTGCAATGTGGCACAGCGATAACGAGCTAGCCATCACCCTGCGGCGCGGCCTTGGTTCAATTCAGTGTCAGGGCAGAACCTATAAACGGTACCCTGAAACGTCCCCAAATGCAGGAAAAATTGCATCGTTAAATAGCTGTAGTAACGTAGTCGGTATACCCAGGATACAAGCTGGAGGGTCCGGAATTCGAATCCCTTTAGGGACAAGAAATTTTTCTCTTCTTCCAAACGCCCCGACCGGTTCTGGAGCCCACCCAAATCCCTGTTCAATGAGTACGGGGTTTCTTTATTGGGGGTAAAGTGGCTGGGGCGTGAAGTTAATCACTCACATCTAGCTAGCGCTCCAGTTAAGAATGTGTCAGCCTATACATCTACTCACCTGTATGCCTTCATGTCATTGAGAGGGAAGACTTCCTGTCAAGTAAGAAATAAATCGATACATATGACCCAATATTCAGAACAGCTTCTCTCTCCAAAGTCCTCAGAATAGTGGCGACAATTCTGTTCACTTTATACTATACAAATTTCTGATCGTGTTACACATAAACTGTGGTCGAAAGATTATGAAAGGTTAAGAATTTAAAAGCGAAAACAAAGGGTTTTAAAATGAGCGTAGCACAGAAGCAGAAGTCGTAATTTAATGCCTGTGGCAATATCGTAAGTACAGTCATTTAAAAATGGCTTGGCTACTTAAAACAAACTAACATATCTATAAATATCCTCGTCATCTACACTATCTGTATTTCAGACGCAATGTATTTAGGCGACATATCAACTGAACTTCATAATAGTCACAATATTCGACCCAAAAGAGTCAAAAGTCTTAAACAAACAAATAATCATCTGCTTACAATGAGCGGAATGAAGGTAGAGGAGAGAGGAGCAGTATAAATAGGGCAGTCGACAGTAGCGTAATGCTGCGCCTGCAGAAACTGTTAACCTACGCGAATTTTCACATTTTCAAAAAATTCAGTTAATTACGTGAGATATTTGAGGTTCTCACAGCGGTCACTGCAGGGACGTAATTTGACAGAAACTTACCAACGTAAGGACAAAGGCACCCTTCTGTCCGTATGTATGAAGCAGTACATTCTTCTAGAATTCCGTAAAATTTTGCCTACTTGCACGAAGTCCTCGAGGAATCGTGTTTTGATTCACAGAGGCAAAGAATTCCTCTCCTCTGAAGCGTCCAAACGGGTTCTGTTGTCCTTCCAGCCTCCTATTTACGGGATAAAAACTGACGTCCATCTAGAGCCGAAGTAGAGAATATGTCCTGCTATACCTCTTCTTTCCTACATTCTTTATGATGTGGTGATTAATTAAGCAGAGACACAATTTTGCATGCTGTCATATCCCATACGACGGCAAACATTCGATAATATGTCAGTAAATTCTACTGCGATGTTAAAAGTTCTCCCAGCGATGAGAGAGAAAATTGACATTCTACTTTTTATCAAATAAATTCCCCTTTCATTCAAATTTCGGCTCAGTCAGCTATCTTCAATGCTCATTAAAGGCTCTTTCTAATCCAGTCATCGTTTTCTACACATTCTGTGAAGTATCACTTACAGACATTTAAGTTTGTAGAACTGGAGGCTGCTACGGTCAAGAAAACCCACTTCTATCGTAAATCTGTCCTGGTGGTAGAGACAGTAGGCACCCTTCTATCTCAATACACTGCGTCACATCCAGTAAGACAGTAATCTATACCATCACTGTCGTGAGAGGCTCAAATCTCACTTACAAGTCTCCAGTCACTTTGTCTTCGCATAAATTTTCCTATTTAATTACTTGCCAGCTTTTCCTGTCTTTCTGATGCTTCTGCCAGAACGACTTCGTTCTGGAATATTCTGTAAGTCTCTTTCTGATGCTTCCCACTATCTGCCAAGAACATCTTATTCTGCACTTTTCTATGTGTTTCTTTCTGATGCCTCCCACTACCTGCCAGAACCACCGTATTCTGCACTCTTCTATCGGTCTCTTTCTGATGCTTCCCACTACCTGCCAGAACCATCTTATTCTGTACACTTCTGTACGTCTCTTTCTGATGCTTCCCACTACCTGCCAGAACCATCTTATTCTGTACACTTCTGTACGTCTCTTTCTGATGCCTCCCACTACCTGCCAGAACCACCGTATTCTGTACTCTTCTATCGGTCTCTTTCTGATGCTTCCCACTACCTGCCAGAACCATCTTATTCTGTACACTTCTGTACGTCTCTTTCTGATGCTTTCCACTCTGCCAGATCCACCTTATTCTGCACTGTTCTGTAGGTCTCTTTCATTTAATTTTTAATTCCAATTCCTTGCTCCAGATAATCATCCTAACCATTTTTTCACAAGGCTAAAGACTGTAATCATCTTCTGATTCTATTCATATACTTTTAATATCAACTCCTGAATGGAAAGTTCATTACAAATTCTAACTTTAGTGTTTACTTTCTTAATATTTCTAAAAAGTCACAACATTTTCTGGGATTTTACCTTTGTTTCAATTCGTAAGTGTAAAACTTAACTATTTAATTTTATAATCAATTTATTTGTAAGACAAAGAACCTCTCAGCACACTATACCGAGGTAAATAAACATTGCACCTTGACTTGCATCAGTTTTGTCACGTACGTACCAGAAAACTCTTCACGTATGCAAGCGGTACTAGCAAGGACGTGAAAAGTGAAGCGCTCTCTCTCTCTCTCTCTCTCTCTCTCTCTCTCACACACACACATATCTGGCAAGCTTGCATGAACCTGTGGTTGAGAAATTGTTGAACTAAACTTTAATAAATGCACGGGGGTTAAATTAAAAATGAACATTTGTATGAGAATGTACCAAAATTAATAAAAACAAATCAAGAAGTTAAGATATCCATGCTGTGAAATCGACAAGTGAAAACCTACAGGAAACTTCCTTAACAATAAACTCGACATCTTAAGCTGTGATAATGAAAAGGGAACATATAAGTTACTACGAGCTGCAATTTAATGGGGCAGAAATGCGACTAAAAGAGAAGCCGATAAATTTCTAATATTTAAAGACCTTACAATGGAAATACAGCGATATTGAAACTAAAGTGATATGAGTAATAGTAGAGACTACTAGGACCATCTGAAAATCATTCACAAATACCACAGCAACATAATGGAAAACAGTCCAATCAGCTAATATGTATTTATTCTGACAAAGACACAAAACCCATAAATTAACTCTGTGGGCATAATCAGAGATTTTTTTTTAAACATAAAAATTCTGCTTCAAATGACTCGCGTAAGATACCCTCGACCAGCTTACAAAATTAAAGACGTATTTCTGCATTTACACACAACTAGTACACTGGGGAACATGTGGAAGGACTGACGTCTGAATGAAAGTAATGAAACCAGTAAAATGTGGTGTCGTTCAGCGTGTGCGTGAAATAGCCAACCGCAATTCAGATCAAATCTCCTATCGGTAAAGGCGACTCTGGCCCAAGCAGCGCCACCATCTGACAGGCAGGTGGACGAGTTAACATTCCCCTACCTAGCCATGGCAGCTCCAATTAGCTAGCCGCAGCAACTCAATCTACATTAAAATCTCCTTGTAACAAGGCCACATATATATGTGAAGATCCCAGGCATCCCGTATTTGCATGGATTCAGCATATGGATATGCAAATTTATACAATTAAACTGCCCGAACTCTGAAGACTGAAATTAGAGGAGACGCCTTGTTTCACATGTTCACGTATCACGTGACAGGTATATATATATATACATATATGCCAAAACCCCTCTTCCTTCTTCTAACCCTTCTCCCTTCTATTCCTTCTTGTCTGAATTCAATTATTCCATTTTTAAATCTGTTCTATTTTTCATCCTTTATTTTTCTTCTCACCTTACTCCCACAGATCATTCATTTTACGTTATCTTTTCATACCCGTCCACTAGCTTCAATATATCTAATAAATACGAGCAATTGCACCACTTTAATTACAATATACGGAACTCCAGCATGTTTGAAAATTTAAAGGTTCATCTTCATGGAGTAGAATTGATAAATTCTTGCAGCGTGGCTCAACAAAATGTAAAGATTTAAACCAGATGTAAAATTCAACTTAGTGTGTAGCGTGTACCGTGTTACGCAGCAGCTGTGTAATTTTACATCTGGTGATTCCCTTTGTCGAGACACAGTGCTAAATGTACAAACTGTACTCCCTGAAAATGAAACTTCAAGGGCAGAAACTTGTTGCAGTTAGGTGTAATGTTGATAAATTGGTGATTTAAAAGCATGTATGAGTGCATTTACCGGTATTTATTAGAAATATAGTTCAATTTCTCTACATAAACCTTGCTTTATATAATATATCCCTGTTACCTTAACCATAAATGGCAGGACAATGAAATGAAAATTATTGTCCAAAAATCTCTAACAACTGTTTTATTTGTAACAGTATTGCATCATACATATTCTAGTGTTCATTGTTTCCTTATACTTTATATATACAATATTGGCACAAATCATTATGGAATTTACGTGATTCTGGAAGCAGAAATGTTTCTCCTAACGTTGTGTACAGCTTATGTATCTCAGGCAACAGCAAATGTGTCATTTTTGTTAAGCATAAGAACCTGATTACGGTGTAATTTGATTTAACATCAGGGCCCTTTACTTCACAGCCATGAGGAACAACAATGCGGATATACGATCTCCGAACTGAGATTTAAATCCAGAGCTTATCCAATATGAAGCACAAGCCAACGCATCCGACCACGTTTTCCTTTATATATATATATATATACAGGATGTCCCAGGAGGAAAGGACCTAACTTCGGGAGAGTGTTCCTTAGGTCAAACTATACCGATATAACCCAAAACACCTATATCCAAAGTTCAATGGTTACGGA